>Ga0126381_100000988_pt1 | contig 30930 bp, 28 predicted proteins | sample PanSoiMetPlot_28_FD_96465 | JGI IMG/M metagenome (GOLD analysis project Ga0126381, IMG submission 96465) | Tropical forest soil microbial communities from Panama - MetaG Plot_28 | ecosystem: Environmental > Terrestrial > Soil > Tropical forest > Bulk soil | place: Panama | collected 2016-02-17 | reverse complement strand
GTTTCTTTTCGCGCATCCGGCGCACTTTCTGGCGCTGGGGTTCGGCGCGGGCTTGTCCCCTGTCGCGCCTGGCACAGTCGGCACCCTGGTCGGCTTGCCGCTCGCGGCGTTGTTGCGAACCTACGCTAGCGATGCCGGTTATCTCGTCGCGCTGGCGGTCGGGTTCGCCATCGGTGTGTGGGCGGCGCACCGAACCGGCCGGGATCTGGGGGTAGCCGACCACGGAGCGATCGTCTGCGACGAAATCGTGGCATTTATGCTCGTGCTGTTCTTCGTCGGAACGGACCCGGTGCGCCAGGCGTTCGGGTTTTTGCTGTTTCGCGTGTTCGATATTTTGAAGCCGCCCCCGGCGCATTTGATCGATCGCGAGTGGCACCATGGCTTCGGCGTAATGGCCGACGATATCGTCGCCGCGTTCTATGCGCTTCTGGTGATCGCGCTCTGGCAGCGGGTGGTCGGGTGAGAGGCAGTCGAAAGACAACTCTGGCCGAAGCCCGCCGGCTGGAGGAGCGCGCGCTCAATGCCTCCGGAGCGTTCCAGTCGCTCGCTTATGACGGCTGGCTGATCGGCTATCGGCCCGGACCGACCAAGCGGCTGCGCTGCGTTAATCCACTTTATCGGTCGACGTTGCCGCTGGCGGAAAAAATCGAGTGGTGCGCGCGCTTCTACGCAACAGCGAAGTTGCCGGCGATCTTCCGCATGCTGCCATTCGCGCAGCCGCGCGATCTCGATCGAGCGCTCGACCGCGCGGGGTGGCGCGAATTCGAGCGCACCGTGGTGCAGCGCGCCGACCTGACTCGATCGGTGCGCATAAAGTCTTCCGTCTCCGTGGAGATCATCGCACCGCCTCAGTGGGACCGTGCCGTTGCCGGACTGCTCGAGTTGGAAGACGAGGCGCTCGCGGCCGCGATCGAGCGAGCGCGCAACTATCCGCTGCCTCACACCGGCGCGCTCATCCGTCACAATGGTACGGTGGCGGCGTGTGGCCTGCTCAAGATCGAAGGCGATCATGCTGGACTGTTCGCCGTGACCACCGCCGAGGCGCTTCGCGGCAGGGGCTTGGGAACGGCCGTTGTTGCGGCGCTGCTCCGCGAGGCGCGACGGCGCAGGGCGCGCGTGGCGTACCTGCAGGTCACCGCAGATAACGGTGCCGCGCTGGCGCTGTATCGCGCCTTTGGCTTTACCCGGGCCTACGATTACTGGTACCGCGCCCGTCCCGGCGAGCAATACTAGAGCCTTGTGATTCGGCCGCGAATCGAGCCATGCACATCGACCACGATCTCTACGCCCTGGCGGTCGAGCTTGGCCGCGTAGCGCTGGCCGATCGCGCCACCGTTGCCGTCGCTGAGTCCTGCACTGGTGGCCTCGTTGCAGGTGCGATCACCGCGGTGGCCGGCAGCTCCGACTGGTTCGATCGCGGCTATGTGACTTATTCGAATGCGGCCAAGATCGATGAGCTTGGCGTTGCGCCGGCGACTATCGAGCACTTCGGCGCGGTCAGCGTCGAGACCGCGGCGGAAATGGCGCGAGGTGCTCGTGAGGCGAGCCAGGCGCATTTGAGCGTGGCGGTTACGGGAATCGCCGGACCCGCCGGCGGAACTCCGGAAAAACCCGTCGGGACCGTGTGTTTCGCCTGGGCCGGTCCCGCCGGAGTGGATTCCGAAACGCGGCACCTCGAGGGCGATCGGGCAGGGATTCGCCGAGAGTCGGTGCGCATAGCGCTTCGAGGCCTCATTGACCGTCTGGCCTAGGCCAAATGAGGGCTGTATCGAACGATCGTTCTATGCCATAATCGGTTTGTCTCGAGTGACAACCCAAAAAGGCGCGACATGAGCAATGGACTGGGCAGGGCCAACGGAATGAACATCATGGACGACAACAAGAGCAAGGCGCTGGCGGCGGCGCTGGCGCAGATCGAGAAGCAGTTTGGCAAGGGCTCGATCATGAAAATGGGCGAGGCCCAGGCCCAGAACGATTTGTCCGTGGTGTCGACCGGATCGCTCGGCCTGGATATCGCCCTGGGGGTTGGCGGTCTGCCTCGTGGCCGGGTAGTCGAGGTTTACGGGCCGGAGTCCTCGGGAAAGACGACGCTCGCGCTGCAGGTCGTTGCCCAGGTACAAAAAGCGGGCGGTGTGGCCGCATATATCGATGCGGAGAACGCGCTCGACCCCATCTATGCCGGGAAGCTCGGCGTCAACGTGGGCGAGATGCTGATCTCGCAACCCGACACTGGCGAGCAGGCGCTGGAGATCGCCGACATGCTGGTTCGGTCCGGCGGGGTTGATGTGATCGTCATCGATTCGGTCGCCGCGCTGGTGCCCAAGGCGGAGATCGAAGGCGAAATGGGCGACCAGCTTCCCGGTTTGCAGGCGCGATTGATGAGCCAGGCGCTGCGCAAGCTCACTTCGAACATCAAGCGCGCCAACGTGCTGGTCATCTTCATCAATCAGATACGCATGAAGATCGGCGTCATGTTCGGCAACCCCGAGACGACCACCGGCGGCAATGCACTCAAGTTCTACGCGTCGGTTCGATTGGACATCCGCCGCATCGGCTCGATCAAGAAGGGCGAGGAAGTCGTAGGCAATGAGACCCGGGTCAAGGTGGTAAAGAACAAAGTCGCGCCGCCGTTTCGCGAAGCACTGTTCGACATCCTCTACGGGGAGGGCATTTCACGCGAGGGTGAAATCGTCGAGCTGGGCGTGGCGCACAACATCATCGAGAAGTCCGGCGCGTGGTACGCGTATCAGGGAGACCGGATCGGCCAGGGCAAGGACAACACCCGCGAGTACCTGCGCGAGCACCCCGAAGTGGCCGCCGAGGTCGAGGCAAAGATCCGCTCCGCCGTGGGAGTACCCGTTCCCGGGCCCGCACGTGCTAGCGCCGACGAGTAACGCCCCGACGGGTTGACCACCGCGCTCAAGCTGCGGGCTCTGCGCCTCCTCGCGCGGCGCGAGTATTCGCGTCCCGAGCTGAAAGAACGCCTGGCTGTCAAAGGCGCGTCGCGCGCCGAAGTTGATCCGCTGCTCGACGAACTGGAGGCCCTGGGTTATCTGTCAAACGAACGCTATGCTCGATCATTTGTGGCGCAGAAGACGGGCCAGCTTAGCCGACGCAGCATCGCCGCGGCCCTCAAAGCGAAGGGCGTCGGAGGCGATGCGGTCGAAGCCGCCATGGCGGAGGTGGAAATCGACGACGACGTCGCGCTCGAGACACTCTGGCGGCGCAAGTTCGGGAGCGCGCCCACGAACGAACGCGAAAAGGCACGCCAGGTGCGGTTTCTCCAGATCCGTGGCTTCGCTCTATCGGCGATCTTCAAGCTGCTGCGTGAACAAGGCGGATGAATCTTAGACGATGCGGCGAAAGATGCTAAGATATTGAATTTGCACACACTGTACGCCGAAAGCTCCCGAGCCGGACGCCATGAGATCCGCCGACATCCGCCGCAACTTCCTCAACTTCTTCGCTGCGAGGGGACACACCATCGTTCCTTCCGCGTCGCTCGTCCCGGCCAACGATCCCACGCTGCTGTTCACCAATAGCGGGATGGTCCAGTTCAAGGATGTGTTTCTCGGGACCGATAAACGCAGCTACGTGCGCGCGGCAGATGTGCAACGCTGTCTTCGCGCTGGTGGCAAGCACAACGATCTCGAAAACGTCGGATACACCGCCAGGCATCACACCTTTTTCGAGATGCTTGGCAACTGGTCGTTCGGCGACTACTTCAAGCGCGACGCGATCAAATACGCCTGGGAGCTCCTCACCCAAGTCTATCGCCTTCCTCCGGAAAGGCTCTGGGTCACGGTGTATCACACCGACGATGAAGCTTATGACGTGTGGGCGGGCGAGATCGGCGTGCCGCGCGAGCGCGTCGTGCGCATCGGCGACAATCGGGGTGCTCCTTACGCCTCGGATAACTTCTGGCAGATGGCCGAGACCGGACCGTGCGGACCGTGCAGCGAGATCTTCTACGATCACGGCGCCGGGATTCCCGGCGGGCCGCCGGGTTCGGCCGAAGCCGAGGGTGACCGCTACGTCGAAATCTGGAACCTCGTGTTCATGCAGTTCGACCGCGACGAACACGGGGTGCTGACTCCGCTGCCCAAGCCGTGCGTCGACACCGGCATGGGTCTGGAACGCTTGGCTGCTGTGCTGCAGCACGTGCACAGCAACTACGACATCGACCTGTTCCGAGATCTCATCGCCAAGGCCGCGGAGCTTACGCGCACCAAGGACCTCGAGTCGCCGTCGCTTAGGGTGATCGCGGATCACATTCGCGCCGCGGCGTTTCTGATCGCCGATGGCGTCATTCCGAGCAACGAGGGACGCGGCTACGTGCTGCGACGGATCATCCGCCGCGCGCTCCGCCATGGCTACATGCTCGGGTACATGCAACCCTTTTTCCATGCACTGGTCCCGGAGCTCTCACGACTGATGGGGGAGGCGTATCCGGAGCTCCCGCTCAAGCAGGAGCATGTGATGGAGGTGTTGCGCGCCGAGGAAGAGCGCTTTGCGCAGACACTCGAGCACGGGATGAAAGTCCTCGAAGTTGCGCTCGCTGACGCGCAGCGGCGACGCGTCAAGGTGCTTTCCGGCGATACCGCGTTCACGCTCTACGACACCTATGGCTTTCCGCTGGACCTCACTGCCGATGTCTGCCGCGAGCGTGGCTTCATGGTGGATCAGGCCGGCTTCGACGCCGCCATGGAAAGGCAGCGCGGACGCGCGCGGGCCGCTTCGACATTCCGCATGGACGAAGGACTCGAATACAGCGGCGTCAAAACGCAGTTCGATGGCTACCGGACCCTTACCGAACAAGGCCACGTGGTCGCTCTGTATCGCGACGGAACTCCCGTCGACTCGCTGGCGACCGGGCAGAGTGGCGTCGTCGTGCTCGACCGGACGCCCTTCTACGCCGAATCAGGCGGCCAGGTCGGCGACCGCGGCGAGCTCACCATGGAAGGCGCGTGCCTGACGCTTTTCAACGTGCACGACACGCAGAAGATCCAGGCAGACGTCTACGGTCACTACGGTGAGGCGAAGAACGGTGAACTGAAAATCGGCGATACCGTCAATGCTCGGGTAAACGCGACAGCGCGGGCGCGCGCGGCCTGGAACCATTCGGCTACCCATCTGATGCATGCGGCGTTAAGGCGCGTGCTCGGAGAGCACGTGGTGCAAAAGGGCTCGCTGGTCGATCCCGATCGTACGCGGTTCGACTTCTCGCATCCGCAGCCCATGACGGATGAGGAGATTCACACCGTGGAAGCTCTGGTGAACCAGGCGATTCGCGCCAACTACCCGGTCGAGGCGCGAGTGATGCCCTACGACGATGCGATCAAGGCAGGCGCGATGGCGTTGTTCGGCGAAAAGTATGGCGACGAAGTCCGCGTCATCGGGATGGGCGATTTCTCGACCGAGCTGTGCGGAGGCACCCACGTCACCCGCACCGGCGACATCGGCTTTTTCAAGATCGTTTCGGAGTCCGGAGTCGCTGCCGGGATTCGGCGGGTCGAAGCGGTTACCGCCGAAGGTGCGCTCGCCTACACCCATGAAATCGAGAGTCGCTTGAATGATGCTGCGCGCGTTCTCAAGTCACCTGCGGCCGACGTTCCCGCAAAGTTGCAGCAAGTGCTCGATCAGGTGAAGACGCTGGAAAAAGAACTTGCGCGTCTCAAGGGAAAGCTCGCATCGAGTCAGGGCGGCGATCTCGCGGCACAGGCGATCGAAGTCAACGGCTCTCAAGTACTCGCCGCCCGGATCGACGGAGCCGATGCGAAGGTCCTGCGCGAGACCATCGATCAGCTGAAAGGGCGCTTTAAGTCAGCGGCCATTGTGCTTGGCACCACCGAGGGCGGAAAGGTGACGTTGATCGCCGGAGTCACTTCCGATCTCACCGAAAAGATCAAGGCGGGCGAGCTTGTGAATCATGTCGCCACTCAGGTCGGCGGACGGGGTGGCGGTCGCGCCGACATGGCTCAGGCGGGAGGAACGCTGCCGGACAAGCTTCCAGCAGCTCTCGCCAGCGTCAAGGCCTGGGTCGAGCAGCGGCTGTAGCTCATCGCTTGTAAACGTCGAACTCCGCGAGAGGCGAGCGATGCCGTTGCGGCCCGAAGCCACGCTGGAGCGCTTCGTGCGTCGCGGCGACGGTCGACTGCCCGGGCTGGTGGGTTTTCGCATCATCGCCATCGAGGAGAATCGTCTGGCGGCCGAGCTCGACGTGCGCCCCGACTTGCTTGCGCCCAATGGGTATCTGCACGCTGCCACGGTGATCGCGCTTGCCGATACCGCATGCGGCTATGCCTGTATGGCGCACTTGCCGGCGGGCGCCGAGAACTTCACTACGATCGAGCTCAAGTGCAACTTCCTGGGCACGGCTCGCGACGGGGCGATCGAATGTGTCGCCACGCCGGTGCACCTCGGGCGCACCACACAAGTGTGGGACGCGATCGTGCGAGCCAAGGAGACTAAACGAGACATCGCGGTCTTCCGTTGCACTCAGCTGGTGATTTGGCCCCGCTCCGCCTGACGAAAGCTCATGGCGCACGTCCTTTGCGGCAGCGAGCGAGTTTCATGGGCTGGGGCGTCTCTAGTCACAACCGTCTGTTCCGGTGCAGGCGCCTACTATCGGACCTCCTTGCCCGGCGCGGCAGGCGACCCTATGATGGCGCGCAATCTTCGGCTGAGCCGTTTTCGGCCTCGGCGCGGAGCCCCGAAACTTAAGCGAAGGTCACACGATGAGGACGATGATGAACCGCACATGGCGATACCTGGCTGTGCTCGGCGCGGCAGCGGTGCTCGGCGCCGGTGCCTTGCCGGCTCGCGCCGATGGCATGACTTCGGAGCAGGCGCAGCAGATTCTCGACGAACTCAAAGCGATTCGAAAGAATCTCGAGCAGCGGCCGATCGCTCCGGCAGCCGCGCCACAGGCGCCGGCACGCCCCGTAGACGACAAGGTGAGCATGCCATTCACGCCCGGCGGCTTCACTGTCGGCAAGGAAGACGCGCCGCTGGTCCTGGTGGAGTACACCGACTACCAGTGCCCGTTCTGCCAGCGCTTCCACAACGACACCTTCGTCCAGATCAAGACCAACTACATCGACACCGGCAAGGTGCGATTTGTGAGTCGCGATTTCCCGCTGAGCTTCCACGAGAACGCCATGCGCAGCGCGGTCGCGGGACGCTGCGCGGCCGAGCAGGGCAAGTACTGGGAGCTGCGGCACACCATGATTGTCAATGCGAGCCAGCTGCAGCAGGACAAGATCCTGGGCTATGCGCAGAACGCGTCCATCGACGTCGACAAGTTCAAGAGCTGCATCGACTCCAACAAGTACAAGGCGGCGATCGACAAGGACATCGCCGAGGGAACGGCGGCGGGCGTGACGGGAACACCTTCCTTCGTGCTCGGCCGGGTCCAGAACGGGAAGCTCGAGGGCGTACGCCTGGTTGGTGCCATGCCCTACGCGACCTTCGATGCCAAGATCCAGGACATGATGAAGCAGGCACCCAGCGTCAAGAACTGAGGCTTACACTCTCCCACGGCCGGCCCGGGGCGCTTTCGCCCTCGCGCCGGCCGTTGTTTTTTGCGTGGGGCACGGGGCCCCAAGCGGCATGCCGCTTGAGCGCTGACAGGTAAGAAGCGTCCCAATGCGCGGCGTACTGCTTGGATTTGCGCTCGGGATCATCGCCCTCCAACAGCAGGCAACGCTGCCTTCGCTCTCATACGCTGCTGGCATTGTGGCACTGGTCGCGATGACGATCGCAGCGGTGTGGCTCGAGCGCCGGTCGGCCGGCTGGCGCCGGCGTGCGGCACGGATCGCCGCACTAGTCACTATCGCGGCTGCGGCGGGCAGCGCGGGGTTTTTCTACGCCGCGTGGCGCGCCGATATTCGACTCGCCGATGAACTGCCGTCGGCGTGGGAAGGGCGCGGCATCCGCATCGTCGGCGTCATCGACGAGTTACCGCAGCCGATCGAGCGCGGCGTGCGCTTCGCGTTTGCTGTCGAGCGTGTGCTTACACCGGAGGCGATCGTGCCATCGCAGATTTCCCTTGCGTGGTACGCCCCCTTTACACGCGGCGCGCAGACCGCCGCTATGCCCGAATTGCACGCCGGCGAGCGGTGGGAACTCACGGTTCGGCTCAAGCGGCCGCACGGCACGGTCAATCCCCATGGTTTCGACGTCGAGGCGTGGTTGCTCGAGAATGGGCTGCGCGCGACTGGCTATGTTCGCGACGATCAATCCAATCGGCGGCTCGACGCCTTCGCCGGCCGGCCGGAGGATTATGTCTCGCGCGTCCGCGAATCCATCCGTACCCGCATTCTCGCCGTCCTCACAGGCCGTCCGTACGCCGGCGTGATCGCAGCACTGGCGATCGGAGACGAGCGGGGGATTCCGGCTGAGCAATGGCAACTGTTCAATCGCACCGGGGTCGGGCATCTGATCAGTATTTCCGGACTGCACATCACGTTCTTTGCAACGCTGATGGGCGCGGTAGCATTCTGGACGTGGAAACGCAGCCAACGGCTCACCACTCGTCTTCCCGCGCGCAAGGCCGCCGCCGTCGCGGGTGTCGTCGCCGCGTTCGTCTATGTTCTGCTCGCTGGTTTCCAGATACCCGCGCAACGCACGCTGTACATGCTGAGCGTCGCCGCAATCGGCCTCTGGCTAGGGCGGCCGGGGACAGCTTCGATCGTCTGGCTGTGGGCCTTGGCGGTGGTGCTCGCCTGGGACCCCTGGGCCGGCTTGACGCCGGGCTTCTGGCTTTCCTTCGGTGCGGTCGGTCTGCTGCTCTACGTCGGCGTGGGACGCATCGGCGAGACGCCAGCATGGCGCGAGGCGCTGCGCGCGCAAGGCGCCATCACACTCGGTTTGATTCCGCTGATGTTAGTGCTGTTCCAGCAGATTTCGATCGTGTCGCCGCTCGCCAACGCGGTGGCCATTCCGGTCGTCACGTTCATCGTCGTGCCGCTCGCTCTCGCCTCGATCGTCGTTCCGTGGGATCTGCTGCTGATCGTCGCGCATCAGATCTTCGCCTGGCTGGCGTTGCTGCTCGATGTGCTTTCGCATCTGCCCGCCGCCGTGTGGCAGCAACATGCCCCTCTGCTCTGGGCGGCGCTGCTGGGCGTGCTTGGTGTGATCTGGATGCTCTCGCCGCGCGGCGTTCCCGGTCGCGCATTAGGCATCGTCTGGCTGGCGCCGCTGTTCATTGTCGTCACGCTTCTTCCGCCTCCAGACGAGTTCCGGGTGGTCGTCCTCGACGTCGGCCAAGGGCTCGCTGTGCTGGTGCAGACACACGCGCATGCGCTGCTCTACGGCACCGGGCCACGGTTCAACGAAGCCGCCGACGCAGGCAATCGCATCGTTGCGCCGATGCTGCGCGCAACCGGCGTGTCGCGGCTCGATGCGCTTGTCCTGAGCCACCAGGACAACGACCACAGCGGCGGCGCCATATCGCTGATGCAGACGGTTCCCGTTGGCTGGATTGCATCGTCGTTGCCGTCAGGCCACCCGATTCTGCGCGCCCACGAAGAGCACGGAGGATCGACGCGACGCTGCCTCGCCGGCGACCGCTGGAGCTGGGACGGTGTCGAATTCCAGATGCTTCACCCTGTCGCTGCAAACTATGCAAACCCCAAGCTCAAGTCCAACGATTTGTCGTGCGTGCTGCGCGTGTGGAACTCTGCCGGCAGCGCACTGCTCACTGGTGACATCGAAGCGCGAACCGAGATCGATCTGGTGCGCCGCGACGCAGCCGCGCTGCAGGCCGACCTGCTGGTCGTCCCGCACCATGGCAGCCGCACCTCATCGACGCCTGCATTCATCGATGCGGTGCATCCGAGTGTTGCGGCATTCACTCCGGGATACCGCAATCGCTTCCAGCATCCTCGTCCGGAGGTTGTCGAGCGCTATGTTGCAGGCGGCGCCGCGATCTATCGAACGGACTACGACGGTGCGTTGACGCTCGACTTCGGCGAAGGCGGCCCCCAAGCGCGGCGCGAGCGCGAGCACGACGCACACTACTGGCGGGAACTTCCTCGCCACGGCGATCTGCCGCCCGTCGAATGACACGTTGGCGCAGGATGGCGTACGAATGGAGCCGGCATACGGGCTTGAGCGTCACGCTGGTCGCACTGCTCGCCCTGCCGGCGTGCGGCCAACCGCGGCCGGCTGAAAGCGCCATCGAATTCAAGGTCTCGACGGCGCTTGGACCCGCGTATCCGCAAGGCAAAGCCGGAGAGGTCTGGGCAGCGCTCATTCGCGAGCGCTCAGAGGGGCGCATCGTGGTCAAGCACTTTCCCGGTGCGACCCTGGCTCAACGCGATCCGGCGCGCGAATTTGCCGCATTGCGCGATGGCAGCGCCGATCTCGCGGTAGGATCTTCGCAGGTCTGGTCGGCGCAGGTTCCCGCACTCAATCTGCTTTCGCTGCCATGGCTGATCACCGACGATTCCGTCCTGGACCTGCTGCTTGGCGGCGACACCGGCTCGCGATTGTCGGCGGCGATCGAAGCGGCGGGGGTTGTGCCCTTGCTGATCACCGGCAACGGTCTAAGCGTGCTCGCCTCCAAGAATGCCGTGCACAAGCCTGCAGATCTCGCAGGATTGAGGATTCGCGTGCAGCCTTCACCGATCGTTGCGCAGACATTCGCGGCGCTAGGTGTAGCCACCAGTTCCATGAGCCTCGCCGACGCACGGACAGCCTGGGCCAACGGGACGCTCGACGGGCAGGAGACGAGCATCGCGACTTATGCGGTGTCACGCATGGATACGCTGGGACTGACGCATCTGCTACTCTGGCAAGCCGGCGCCGACGCGCTCATTTTCGCTGTCAACAGAGCGCGCTGGGAAGCATGGAGCGAAGCCCAGCGGCAACTTGTGCGCGCTGCGGCGCTGGAGGCGGCGCGCGAAGCGCGCGCACTCGAGCAACGCTTAAACGACGGCGCTGCCATGGCGCGCCAGGGCGCAATCGTTACCAGGTTGACTCCGCAAGGCAAGGCGGCGTTTCGCGCCGCGCTTGGCTTGGTTTACAGCACCTGGACGCCGGTTATCGGCGAGGATCTCGTGCGCGACGCGCAGGCGGCGATCGATGCAGCGCAGCGGCAGCGGTGACCTACGAGCGCAAGCGAAGCGCAGTTTAAGCTACGTATCGGCCTAGGCGCACCGCAGTCTCGCCCTTTCGCGGCCGGCGCGTCGGCATGATCAGCACGCAATCATCGTGGGGCGTGCGGATTTCCGTTTCGCCGTCGGCTGCGTAGACTGTGCCGGCGCGCTTGATCGACTGCAGGGCGCGCACGGGACGCGTGAAGCGGAATGCGTCCGTGGCTATGGTGACGGTGGTCGTCACCTCGATCAGCCTTTGCGGCGCCGGCGGCAGAGGCTCGAGCTCGCGCTCGAGTCGCTCGGCGTCGATCATCCCGAAGTGACGCAAAAAGCGCAGCGTTGCCTGTGTCGCGACATGCGGCGACGCGGTCTCCCAGTGCTGTCCGCATTCGATGAGCAGCGCGTTACGCACATCGTCGGGATCGTCGAAGAATGCGTAATCTCGCAGTCGGCGGCCCGAGGCATGACCTCCGTCGATGACGATATGCTGGGGTATGCCGATCGCCTGTGCCAGCTCGACGCCCTTATGTTGGCGACCGGCCATGGCCAGTGGCGGACACGGCTCGGACATCGAGTGCAAATCGAGGAGATAGTCGACCTGGTCGTAGAGCGGGCGCAGCTCGCGTGCGCGAGTGAGTTCGGCGCTCGCGCGCTCACCGTCGAGCACGGAAGCGGTCCACAACCGGTTGAAGTCTTCGTCGACACAGCGGGAAGCGAACGGGTCTTTGGAGTCGAAGCGCTGGTACGCCGCAACGTTGGCAAAAACCAGCGACAGAGTTCCGCGGACGGGTCGCAAGCCTTCGCGCAGAAAGCGATCGAGCACGATCGCGCCGCATACCTCGTTGCCGTGGGTGAGTGCCTGGACCAGCACGTGCGGGCCGCTGCGCGAGCTTTCGAAGGTCCATGCATAGCTCATGCCGGCATTGCCGCTGGCATGCGCAGTCAGATCAGGGAACGCAATCTCGATCGGTGGAAGCGGTGAAGCCGCCGTTTTGCGTTTCGGCATCGCGATCGAGCCTAACGTGGCTGCACGGCAACCCTAGCTAAGCTGCGCAGACGCGGCCCGCCAGTCGGCGCATGAAAGCTTCGCACCGCGCCAGCTGCTCGACGGCGATCCATTCGTTGGGTTGATGTGCCTGCCCGATATGGCCCGGGCCACAGATGATGGTCGCCATGCCAGCGCTGTGGAACAGCGATGCTTCGGTGCCGAACGAAACCTTGCCGAAGTCATGCGTGCCGGTGCAGGTCTTGCCCAGCTCGGCTATTTCGCTGCCGCCATGGGTGTCGAAGCCCGGCATCGATGAAAGCTGCTCGAACTCGATGTAGGTCGATGGGTCGACAGCGTGCATCTCAGGTGTCAGCGTCGCGGCAAAACGCCGGACCTCGGCAAGCAACACGTCGGTATCGTCGAAGGGAAGATGGCGAAACTCGAAATCGAAAACACAGTCCCGCGGCACAATGTTGAGCGCGGTGCCGCCCCGGATCACGCCAGTGTGTACAGTGGTGTACGGTACATCGTACGCGGCATCGAACCCGCCGCGATCCCGAAAGCGGCGCGCCATGTGGCTCAGAAAGGCGACGATTTCGCACGCAATCTGCACCGCGTTGACACCGAGTGGCGTCAGCGAGGAATGCGCCTCGAATCCACGCACGCGGCAACGGTAGCTTTTCTTACCCTTGTGCGCGACCACGAGGCGCATCCCGGTAGGCTCGCCGACGATGCAGCCTGCAGGGCGGATTCGCCGCTTGACGATGTCGGCGATCAGGCGCCTCACGCCGACGCATCCCACTTCCTCGTCGTAGGACAGAGAAAAATGAAGCGGCCTCTTAAGCCCGCGCCGCAGGAACTCCGGGACGAAGGCGAGCCCTATGGCCGAGAAACTCTTCATGTCGGTCACCCCGCGACCGTAGAGTTTGTCCCCGATCAGCGTTGCTGCAAACGGCGGCGTGTCCCATGGTTGTCCGTCGACGGGGACCACGTCGGTGTGTCCGGAAAGCACGATGCCGCCGCTGGTCGAGTTACCGTCGGTCGCCGGAAGCGTCGCGAACAGATTGGCCTTGCGGCGGTCGTCATCGAAGGTAAGCTGCGAATCGATGCCGTGGCCGGCGAGGTAGTCGCGCACCCAGTCGATGAGCGCAAGGTTCGACTCGCGGCTGGTCGTGTCGAATGCGACGAGCGTTCGGATCAGATCGAGACCGACGAGATCGGGAACAACGGCGGCAGAGGCGCTCATGATCCGGCTTGAGGAATTCGAAGGAACAGCATAGGAACGCAAGGAGTCTATGTCAATGCGCGGCCCGTATCCGTCGGAGCTGTTAATGTTGCAAATCTTGCTTTGCATCGCGCTGTCGCTCGCTGCCGCACCGTCCTTGGCGCAGCCTTCGACGCTGCCGCTTGAGAGCATCAAGTTGCCGCCCGGATTCAGTATCGAGCTGGTTGCACGCGTGGAAAACGCGCGCGAAATGGCGCTCGGTGCAAAGGGCACACTGTTCGTCGGTTCGATGCAGGCCGGCAAGGTTCATGCTGTTCGCTTCAAGACAGGAAGCGCACCCGAAGTGCTCACCATCGCTTCGGGATTGCGCCTTCCCGTCGGCGTGGCGTTCAAGGATGGCGCACTTTATATCTCCGCCATCGACCGCGTCCTTCGCCTCGACGACATCGAAAACCGGCTCGATTCCCCGCCCGCCCCAGTCGTGGTCAACAACAAATTTCCGAGCGATTCGCATCACGGCTGGAAATTCATTGCCTTCGGACCCGATGGCAAGCTCTATGTCCCAGTCGGCGCACCGTGCAATATCTGCGAACCTGACCCCGATCGCTACGCCAATATCATGCGCATGAACCAAGACGGGTCGGGACTCGAAGTCTACGCGCGCGGCGTACGCAACAGCGTAGGCTTCGACTGGGACCCGGCAAACGGGGAGCTATGGTTTACCGACAACGGCCGCGATTTGCTAGGCGACGACTCGCCGCCTGACGAACTCAACCACGCGCCCAAGCCCGGCATGCACTTCGGCTATCCGTATTGCCACGGTGGGACGATTTCAGATCCGGAGTACGGCCAGCGCCGACCCTGCCGCGATTTCACGGCGCCCGAACAGAATCTCGGTCCCCACGTCGCATCGCTGGGAATGCGTTTTTACACCGGAAAAATGTTTCCGCCGAGTTACCGGAACCAGATATTCATCGCGGAGCACGGCTCATGGAACCGGAGCAGCAAGATCGGCTATCGCGTGACTCTGGTGAGGCTCGAGAACGGCAAGGCTGTTGCGTACGAACCGTTTGCAACCGGATGGCTGCAGGGAGAGAAAGCGTGGGGCCGCCCGGTTGACGTGCTTGTCATGCCGGACGGCTCCTTGCTGGTTTCAGACGACTACGCTGGTGCGATCTATCGGATCAGCTATACGCCGAAGTAGGTTCGTTTAGTGATGATGATAGTGCCCGTAGTAACCGTGGCCGTAGTAACCGTGGTTATGGTAGTACCACGGCCCTGTGCTGTAAGTCACCACGCCCACTGGCGGCGCGTAGTAGTACGTCGGACCGTAATAGGTCGGCGCCGGCGGGTAGTAATAGCTTGGCGCCGGATAAGTCGCCACATAGCCGCCGTAATTGGAGTAGCCCATCGCAACACCCGGCACGCCAATCGATAATGCAAACGAGTTCGCGGCTGCACTCGAAGCAAACACCACGCTGGCCGCGATCACACCGGCAGCTGCAAGACCCGTCAGATAACGCTTCATAAAAACCTCCTTCGTTTGGATCAACCTCACTCCCTGAAACGCAAGATGGGGAGGGCGAGTTGACACATCAACTGAGACCGTCATAAAGGCTTAGGGTTCGGCATAAAACCCGGCAGTTACAAATGCTTACGGTTGGGCTATCCTGCCCGGAAGCAATCGACCCGCCTCAAACAAGGGGGAATCCATGGTGCGCCGGATTGGCATGCAGACCGCGTTGATGGGATGGCTTTTGCTCGCTTCGGCTGCCTTGGGTCAGGCGACCACTGCGGAGATCACCATCGGTATCGGCGCCGACGTCACCTCCATCGACCCGCACTATCACAATCTGACGCCGAACAACAACGTCGCCGCGCACATTTTCGACTACCTGGTGCTGCGCGACGAGCGTCAAAAACCGATTCCCGGACTTGCCGAAACCTGGAAGACGATCGATCCGTTGACCTGGGAGTTCAAGCTGCGCAAGGGCGTGAGGTTCCATGACGGCAGCGAATTCACCGCCGCCGACGTGGTCGCCACGATCGAGCGCGTGCCGCTGGTACCGAACAGCCCGTCGCCCTTCACGGTTTACACCAAGCAGATCAAGGAAATGATCGTCGTCGATCCGTACACCATACGATTCAAGACCGCATCACCTTATCCGCTGATGCCCACGGACATGACCCAAGTAGCAATCATCTCCAAGGCGACAGCCAAGGCGTCGACCGAGGACTTCAACAGCGGCAAGGCGGCGATCGGCACCGGCCCCTACAAATTCGTCCGCTACGCCAAGGGCGATCGCATCGAGCTCGTGCGCAACGATGCCTATTGGGGCGGCAAGACCCCCTGGGAAAGAGCGACACTGCGGCTGCTGCCGAACGACGCATCGCGAGTCGCCGCGCTGCTCGCTGGAGACGTCCAGGCGATCGAATATGTCCCGACCTCCGATGTGTCGAGAATACGCGCGGACAGCCAGCTCAACGTCTACAAGGTGATCGCCGACCGGCTGATCTATCTGCACATAGACAGCGACCGCGACGCATCGCCCTATGTCACCGACAAGGACGGCAAGCCGCTCGGAAAAAATCCGCTGAAAGACTCTCGTGTGCGCAAGGCGATATCCAAGGCGATCAACCGCGGTGCAATCGTCGACAAGGTGATGGAGGGCGAAGCGGTGCCGGCGGGCCAGCTCTTACCCGACGGAATGTTCGGCACCACTCCCAACCTAAAGGTTGAGCCCTACGATCCAGAGGGCGCGAAAAAACTGCTGGCTGAGGCGGGATATCCGAAAGGCTTCGGCTTGACCATCCACTCTCCGAACAACCGCTACGTCAACGACGCGAAAGTCGCCCAAGCGATTGCACAGATGCTCACTCGCGTTGGCATTGCGACCAAGGTCGAGGCGATGCCTTCGGCCACCTTCTTTCCGCAGGCGACCGAATTGAAATTCAGCTTCATGCTCCTCGGCTGGGGATCGGGCACGGGCGAAGCGTCGAGCACGCTGAAGGCGCTGCTGGCGACCTACAGCAAGGAGAAGGGCTTCGGAACCGCGAATCGCGGGCGCTATTCGAACCCGAGAGTGGACGCGCTGCTCGAAGAGGGTCTGGCGACGGTCGATGATCCGAAGCGCGAAGCGCTGCTACAGCGTGCCACCGAGGTGGCCATTAACGATACAGGCATCGTCCCGCTGCATTTCCAGGTGAACCTCTGGGCAACCCGCAACGGGATCGTCTACACACCGCGTACCGACGAAAACACCCTCGCGCACAAGTTCCACCCGGGACCGTAACCACCGCTATTCGCCCTGGACGATCAGGCGTTCGAGCTCGGTGACGATCGGCGTCGCGGCATCCACTCCTACGCGCTTGACCAGCGCCTGAGCGAAATCCCGCAGCAGATCACGCAAATCGCGCACGTTGGCGGCACGCTGCAGACGCAGCATCATGAGGTAGCCGCGCAAGCCCAGGTGCTCGGTGATCGCGTCGCTCATGCGTTGCTGTGCCTTGAGGAAGCGTTGCACGTCGCTGTCGCTGGGCGATTCCGCGGAACGCGATGCTTCCAACGCCGATGGCGCGCTGAAGCGTTTGGCGATGAGCCCGTTGCGTTCGAGCTCGGCCATCGCGTTCAAGTCGACGCGGAGCGTGCGGGCGCGATCGAGTACCTCGGCAACTGTATGGTTGCCGTCGACCATAATCAGGAGGCTGCGCAACGCAATGGGCAGGTTCCGCTTGCGTTCCTTGAGCTCACGCACGCCTTCCTCGGTCTTGGCGTAGATCTCGCCGGGATTCATGTCCTCCTTCTCCCGTGCCGCCGAGGTCGCACCCCGGAGCGATCCGTCAGCGGCGCATTATAAACGACGCAAACATGCGCGCCGCACCGAGCACGAGCGTCGTCCCGAGCGTTTCGCGTGGCCGATGTTTCGGCTTTGTGGAATAATTGAACCAGAAGTTCGCTGCCATGCTCGACCCGACACTGGTCGCCGCGCTCGGCGAAATCCTCTCTCCCTCCGCGCTGATCACCGCACCGGAGGAAACCCGCCCCTACGAGTGCGATGGGTTGACGCTGTTCCGCGAGCAGCCTCTCGCCGTGCTGCTTCCCGATAATGAAGAGCAGGTCGTCGCAATCTTGCGGCTTTGCCACGCGGCGCACGTCCCGGTCGTGGCGCGCGGCGCCGGCACCGGGTTGTCCGGCGGCGCAAGACCCGACAAACACGGCGTCGTTCTGTCGCTTGCCAAATTCAATCGCATCTTGAGCATCGATCCGTCGACGCGAACCGCTGTTGTGCAGCCCGGCGTGCGCAACCTTGCCATATCCGAAGCGGCAGCCGCGCACGGGTTTTATTACGCGCCCGACCCTTCATCGCAGATCGCCTGCACCATAGGCGGCAACGTAGCCGAGAACGCGGGCGGTGTGCATTGCCTCAAATACGGGCTGACGGTACATAACGTGCGGCGTGTCCGCGGCGTGCTCATCACGGGAGATGCGGTGGAATTCGGCGGCGACGCGCTCGATTCTCCGGGCTATGATCTGCTCGCGCTGATCACCGGCTCCGAAGGACTGCTTGCGGTCATCACCGAAGTGACGGTGAAGCTAACGCCGAAGCCGCAGGCGGCTCGCTGTGTTCTCGCCGCGTTCGACGACGTGGCCAAAGCCGGCAACGCAGTGGCGGCGATCATCGGCGCGGGAATTATTCCGGCCGGATTGGAGATGATGGACAGGCTCACCGTCAATTCCGTTGAGCCCTTCGTTCTCGCAGGCTATCCGCTCGACGCCGAAGCGATACTGCTCTGCGAATCGGACGGGGTTGCGGCCGAAGTGGCGGAGGAGATCGAGACCGTAAGCGGGCTGCTCGAACAATGCGGCGCGACGCTGATCGAGGTTTCGCAGAGCGAGACCCAGCGGCTCAAGTTCTGGTCGGGTCGTAAAGCCGCTTTCCCCGCTGCCGGACGCGTTTCCCCCGACTACTACTGCATCGACGGAACGATTCCGCGGCGTGCGCTGGCGCCCGTGCTTAAGCGTATCGGCGAGCTGTCGCAGGAGTACGGTTTACGCTGCATGAATGTGTTCCACGCTGGCGACGGCAACCTGCACCCTTTGATCCTGTTCGACGCCAATTGTCCTGGAGATGCCGAGAAAACCGTCGAATACGGCAGCAAGATCCTCGAGCTGTGCATCGAGGTGGGCGGCACGATCACCGGAGAGCACGGAGTCGGCGTCGAGAAAATCAACGAGATGTGCGTGCAATTCGCGCCGCTGGAGCTCGAGCGCTTTCACTCGATCAAGCAGGCGTTCGACCCCGAAGGGCTTCTCAATCCGGGCAAGGCGGTGCCGACGCTTCATCGCTGTGCCGAGATGGGCAGAATGCACGTGCACCGCGGGCAGCTTCCTCATCCGGAGCTCCCACGGTTCTAGAACGAGGCAAACCATGGATACCGTGACCGTGGCGCGTCCGGACCCGGAAGTCGTGTCGGACGTTGTGCGCAGGCTCTGCGGCGACTACGGCGCGCGCGCCGTGACCGGGATGTCGGTGCGCGAACAGCATAGTCACGGCGAGGGATTCGTCGATGCCGGCATGCCGGATGTCGTGGTGTTTCCGCATTCCAACGACGAAGTCGCGGCGATCGTGCGCCTGTGCGCCGCTTCGCGCGTTCCGGTGATCCCGTTCGGCGTGGGGACGTCGCTCGAAGGACACGTTGCCGCGCTCTACGGCGGTGTCTGCATCGACCTATCGCAGATGAACCGCGTGCTCGAAGTCAATGCCGAAGATCTCGACTGCCGCGTCCAGGCCGGTGTGACGCGCGAGCAGCTCAACGCGGAGCTCAAGGGCACGGGTTTGTTTTTTCCCATCGATCCGGGCGCCAACGCAACGATCGGCGGCATGACCGCGACGCGGGCCTCGGGCACCAACGCCGTTCGCTACGGCACGATGCGTGAGAACGTGCTGGGCTTAACCGTAGTCACTTCGTCCGGGCGGCTCATCCATACCGGTGGCCGCGCGCGCAAGTCGAGCGCCGGATACGACCTCACCCGTCTCTTCGTGGGCGCCGAGGGGACTCTGGGGGTCATCACCGAAATTCAGCTGCGCCTCTACGGCATCCCAGAGGCGATTTCCGCCGCGGTGTGCCAGTTTCCGGACCTGGCGAGTGCGGTCAACACCACCATCGCGGCGATGCAGGCAGGTATTCCAGTCGCGCGCATCGAATTGCTCGACGACGTGCAGATGGACATGTCCATCCGCTATTCCAAGCTCGAAGGCTTCAGCGCGAGACCGACGCTCTTTTTCGAGTTCCACGGGTCGCCGGAAGGAGTGCGCGAACAGGCAGAAGCGATGCAGTCCATCAGCGACGAGTTCGGCGGCAGCGCGTATCAATGGGCCACGCTCGCCGAGGATCGATCGCGGCTGTGGAAGGCGCGCCATGCGGCGTATTACGCGGCGCTTGCCTACAAGCCAGGCATGACTGGGTTCGCCACCGACGCATGCGTGCCCATATCACGGCTCGCGGATTGCATTCTCGAAACCAAGAAGGACATCGAAGCAAGCGGCTTGATCGCGCCGATCCTAGGACATGTGGGCGACGGCAACTTTCACCTCGTGGTGCTGTTCGATCCAGCCAGCGCCGTGCAGCGCGAGCGGGCCGAGGCAATCGCCCACGGGGTTTCCATGCGAGCCATCGCCATGCAAGGAACCTGCACCGGCGAACACGGTGTCGGATGGCACAAGCTCGACGTGCTGGCACAGGAGCACGGTGAGGCGGTCGATCTGATGCGCACCATCAAGCGCGCGCTCGATCCCGACAACATCATGAATCCAGGGAAGACGGTGCCGCTTTGATCTCTGCTGGCCGCGTGGCGGGACGCGGGTAGGCGGGTGCGTCGATCGATGGCCCGGGAAAGCAGGTCGCCGGAAGGTGCAATGTACACGCTCCATATCGGCAACAAGAATCTCTCGTCCTGGTCGCTCCGCGCGTGGGTGCTGATGCGCGTCTCGGGCATCGAGTTTCACGAGCGCATGATCGCCCTTGATCGCGCCGACACGCCGGAACGGATTCGTGCCGTATCGCCTTCCGGCCGCCTACCGTGCCTGCACGACGGCGACACCGTCGTCTGGGATTCGCTGGCGATCGCCGAGTACCTTGCGGAACGGCATGCCGGGCTGTGGCCCGCGGACACCCAAGCGCGGGCGTGGTCGCGTTGCGTGACCGCGGAGATGCACTCGGGCTTCGCCGCCATGCGCGAGGAGTTCAGCATGAATCTCAGATTGCGCGAAGCGCGCACGCCTTCGCCACGCGCCAAGGCAGACATCGTTCGTATCGAGGCGATCTGGCGCGAAGGCCGCGCCCGTTTCGGCGCCGCAGGCGACTTCCTGTGTGGTCGCTTCGGAGTCGTCGACGCGTCCTTTTGTCCGGTCGCGTTCCGTTTCCGGAGCTATGGTGTCGTCTTGAACGGCACCGCGGCTGCTTACCTCGAGTCGCTGCTCGCGCTGCCCGCGATGCATGAATGGGATCGGGCTGCGCAAGGCGAGTCAGACGAGCAGGCGGCTTGAGGTCGGGAGCCGCTTCTAAAGCGGATCGCAGCCGAGATGAACGAGCTTATCGCCGACTGGCGCGAGCGCATCCGCGCCGCGGCCGCGACGCACGTGCCGCTGCGTATCGTCGGCGGCGGCAGCAAGGATTTTTACGGCCATGAGCTTCGCGGAGAGCGCTTCGACACTGCGCAGTATCGTGGCATCGTCGACTACGATCCGACCGAGCTCGTGATCACGGCGCGTTGCGGAACGCCGCTGGCCGAAGTCGAACAAGCGCTGGCCGAGGCGGATCAGATGCTGGTCTTCGAGCCGCCGCACTTCGGTCCGCACGCGACCTTCGGTGGTTGCATCGCAGCTGGCCTTTCGGGTCCGCGCCGCCCCTATGCCGGCGCCGTGCGCGACGTCCTGCTTGGGGTACGGCTGCTCGATGGACGCGGCGACGACCTGAGCTTCGGCGGCCGGGTGATGAAGAACGTCGCCGGTTTTGATGTCTCGCGACTGATGGCGGGCTCGCTCGGCACCTTGGCGCTATTGCTCGAGGCATCGCTGAAGTGTGTTCCGCGGCCGAAAAGCGAGGCTACGTTTGCGCTCCAAGTGAGTTGTGCGGAAGCGCTTCAGCGCTTCGACGAATGGAGCAGGACGCCGCTGCCGCTGTCGGCAACCTGCTGGCACGCCAATCGGCTGCTGTTCCGGTTGTCGGGAGCCTCGAGTGCGATCGCCGAGGCGCAGCGACGAATCGGCGGCGAACCGGTACGGGAGGCCGAAACCTTCTGGGCCGACCTGCGCGAACAGCGGCTGGCGTTTTTCAAGCGGCCTGGAGCTGGATTGTGGCGATGCTCGGTGCGCTCGACCGCGCCCTCTCCCGAACTCGGCGGCGAAACCTTGATCGAATGGGGCGGCGCATTACGCTGGTTCAACGCGGCGGACGCAAAAGAAGGACTCGCGCTGCGTGAGTGGGCGGCGCGGCACGGGGGCCACGCGACGCTGTTTCGCGCCGAGAACAAGGCTGCTGGAACTTTCCAGGCACTTTCTCCTGTGCTTCTCTCGCTGCACCAACGACTCAAAGCGACGCTCGACCCCGTCGGAATCTTCAATCCACGCCGCATGTACCCGGAGCTCTGAAAGACGATGGAAACGCGGCTTGCCGATTTCATTCGCGATACGCCCGACGGCCGCGAGGCGGACGCGATATTGCGCGCCTGCGTGCATTGTGGCTTCTGCACCGCCACCTGCCCCACTTATCAGCTTCTGGGCGACGAGCTTGACGGTCCGCGCGGCCGCATCTATCTCATGAAACAGATGCTGGAAGGCAGCCAAGTCAGCGAGAGCACGCAACTTCATCTGGATCGCTGCTTGACATGCCGAGCGTGCGAGACGGCTTGCCCATCGGGCGTGCGCTACGGGCGTCTGGTCGACATCGGCCGTCACTGGGTCGACAGCAAAGTGGGTCGCCGTGGCGGCGCTGGCCTCAAGCGCTGGCTTCTGCGCAAGGCATTGTCGCGGCGCGTGGTGTTTGCGGCAGGGCTCAAGACCGGCCGGCTGTTGCGGCCGCTGCTGCCGCGCGCTCTCGCGGCCAAAGTGCCGCCCCTGCTTCCTGCAAAAGCGTGGCCGCCGCGGCGGCATGATCGAAAGATGCTCGTGCTCGAGGGATGCGTACAAGGGGCGATCGCGCCGGGGATCGATGCCTCCCTGGCAAGAGTGCTCGATCGCATCGACATATCGCTAATCAATGTTGGCGGAGGTTGCTGCGGGGCGGTTGCGGAGCACCTGGGCGGGCACCATGAAGCCCAGCGCCAGGCGCGGCGTAACATCGATGCGTGGTGGCCGCACATCGAGGGCGGCGCCGAGGCAATCGTTGTCACGGCGAGCGGTTGCGGCGTGCTGGTCAAGGACTATGCGTGGCTGTTACGCGACGACCCGGCGTATGCCGACAAGGCGCGTCGAGTGGCCGCCCTCGCGCGAGATCCGGTGGAGGTGATCGCCGCGGAGTGGAAACGTTTCGCGCCGCTCGTGGCGATGGACCACGGCCCGCTCAAGATTGCCTTTCAGGCGCCGTGCACACTTCAACACGGTCAGAAGCTGGGCGGGCGCGTCGAGGAAATTCTCGAGGCGATCGGACTGGAGCTCACCGACGTTGCGGGTGCGCACCTGTGCTGCGGCTCCGCCGGAACCTATTCGATCCTGCAGCCCGAGCTTTCGGGACGCCTCAAGGCCAACAAGATCACCGCCCTCGAAGCTGGCGATCCAGAAATCATCGCCACCGCCAACATCGGCTGTCTCGCGCATCTGCAAAGCGCGACCGAGCGGCCGGTCAGACACTGGATCGAATTATTTGACGCTCGACTGCGCTCGCGCGCCTCGGCACGTCAATCTTCGCGATGAAAGCGCCATTCGCCCGCGCTGATTTCCGCCGTTTTCTGGCGATACCAACGCGGTGGCTCGACAATGACAGCTACGGCCACGTGAACAACGTCGTTTACTATTCGTATTTCGACACCGTGGTCAACGAACACCTCATTCGCGACGGCGGCCTGGACATTCTCGCGTCGCCGGTGATCGGCGTGGTGGTGGAGACCGGCTGCACGTTTTATCGGCCGCTCACGTTTCCCGATATCGTCGATGCTGGACTGCGGGTCCGCAAGCTCGGGCGCAGCTCGGTGACGTATGAGATCGCTTTGTTCGCGCAGGGCGATGATCACCCTTCGGCGACGGGGCATTTCGTGCACGTCTGGGTGGAGCGCGCAACCGGCCGTCCGACGCCGGTGCCGCCGTCGATTCGCGGAGCGCTCGAGCCGCTGATGATCACCTGAAATCATGCCCGCGCCGCGCCGCTTTGCACTGATTCCCGCCGGGGGCAAGAGCGCCCGCTTCGGAGGCGCGCTGCCCAAGCAGTATGTCGAGCTCGCAGGCACGCCCGTGCTGCGGCGAACCATCGACGCCCTTCACAATTCGGTCGTTCTCGAAGCCATGTTCGTGGTCCTGGCGCCCGATGACAAGCTCTACGCAGAGCGCGTCGGACAAATCGCTGGTGTCGTGCCGGTGTACTGCGGCGGACGCACCCGCGCGGAATCGGTGATGAATGGGCTGGCCAGGATCGGAGCCCGCGCCGAGGCTGACGACTGGATACTGGTGCACGATGCGGTACGCCCGTGCGTCGACGTGAGCATGCTCAACAGGCTCCTGCATGAGCTCGAAGACGAGCCGGTAGGCGGATTGCTTGCCGTGCCGCTCGCCGACACGCTCAAGCGCGCCGAAACGGGAGCCGGCTTGCGCGCCGCGGGCACCGAAGCGCGCACGGGCCTGTGGTGCGCGCAGACACCGCAGATGTTCCGCTACGCGATACTGCAGCACGCGGTCAAGCAGTCCGATCCGGCAGCGGTCACCGACGAAGCGCAGGCCGTCGAAGCGCTGGGAGTCAAGCCGAAACTGGTGCTTGGCAGCCCCGCTAACATCAAGCTCACCTATCCCGAAGACATGGCGCTGGCGGAGGCGATCATCGCCGGCCGAAGATCAGGTGTGGTCCCGTGACAGGATGGCGCATCGGCTGTGGCTTCGATGTTCACCGGCTGGCTCCCGGCAGGCGCCTGGTGCTTGGCGGAGTGACGCTTCCATTCGACCGTGGCCTGGACGGCCATTCTGACGCCGACGTCCTGCTGCACGCGATCTGCGACGCCATCCTGGGCGCGATCGGGCACGGCGACATCGGCAAGCATTTTCCTGACACCGACCCCGCGTATAAGGACGCCGACAGCCGTACGCTGCTTCGCGCCGTCTGGCAGCGCGCGGCGGCGGAAGGATACGTTCTGGGCAACGTCGACGCCGTGGTTGTCGCGGAGGCGCCGCGCCTCTCACCGCACACGGCGCAAATGACGGCAAACATCGCTGGCGACTGCAATGCGGAGCCGCATCGGGTGAACGTCAAGGCGACCACCACTGAGGGGCTTGGCTTCACCGGACGCGGCGAAGGCATCGTGGCCTGGGCGACGGTCCTGCTCGTCAAGCCTGGCTGAAGTTATGTCCGAGTGCTGCCCTGGGTGGTCGTTGTCGGAAGCGTTATGCGGGCGACCGTGCCACCGCCTTCGCGTTGAACGATATCGAACCGGCCGCCATGTAGCGCAACGATGCGCTCGACAATCGCAAACCCGAGCCCGGCGCCGCCCGCACCTGTTCGCGCCGGCTCGCCGCGGGTGAAGGGACGCTTCAACCGCTGGACGTCGCCCGGAGGTATGCCCGGTCCGCGGTCGGAAATATCAAGCACGACCGAACCGGGCTCGACCCGCGTTGCGATTTCGACCGGCGGACTGCCGTAGACGAGGGCGTTGTCGAGTAGATTGGCAACCAAACGCGACATCGCTGTGACGCGCAGCGACATCGGCGGCAGCGTTCCGGGTGTAAATCGTACGTCACGGCCCTCGCGTCGCTGCCGCTCGACCAGAGGCGCCACAACCTGGTTCAGGTCGTACGGCTCAGGCGCGATTTCGCGTTCGTCGCGCGCGAAGTCGAGAAACTGACCGATGATCTTGTCCATTTCCTCGATGTCGGTGACCATGCCTTCGCGAACGGCATCATCCTTTGTGCCAACCTCCACGCCTAAGCGCAGCCGCGCCAGTGGCGTGCGCAAATCGTGCGAGACGCCAGCAAGCAGCAGCGCGCGATCGCGCTCCGCCTCGCTTAGATTGGTGATCATGCGGTTAAAACCGCGGTTCAAGTTCACGATTTCCGAAGGTCCGCTTTCGGGCAGCGGCGGTGGCGGGCGACCTTCGCCGACTCGCGTCACCGCATCGTTGAGCTGACGCAACGGTCGCGCCAGATAACGCGCGAATACGTACGCGCTCAGCAGCAGGACGGCGAGCGCAATCAGGCTCCATTCGATGGCGCGCGAGGGCACATCCTCGTTCCGCCTTGGCAGCTGAAAGCCTGCCCAGTAAGCGCGGTCGCCGGCTTGCAGCTTGATCCAGAACAGTTGCTGTCGCGGCTGGATGCGCAACTCCGTCTCTGGTCCCAGTTCCTCTTGGAGACGCTTTTCCAGCTCCACCAGAATCGGGTTTCCCGGGGGAACCCCGACGAAACTGCGCTCATCGTCGGCAACGATGCGCGCGCTGTACGCTTCACCGAAGTGTTGCAGGGTCGCGCCGGTGCTCTGTGGATCCGCGCCGCCAAGCGCCGCACGCAGCGATTTTAATTGGACGATCTTGGTGTCGCCGAACTGGCGCGCCAATAGCGCGGCACGATCCTGACGAAACAAATAGATGGCGGTGGCCTGGCTCACCAGGATCACCACCAGCAGAAGCAGCGCCAGCCGGCCGAACAGCGAGCGCGGCCACAACCTCAAGCGCCGGCCCCGCCGACGGGCACTTCGCTCGGGGCTTCATCGGGCACGAAGACGTAACCGAATCCCCACACGGTCTGGATGTAACGCGGAGCCGACGGATCATCCTCGATCAGCTTGCGCAACCTTGAAATCTGCACGTCGATCGCCCGGTCGAACACATCGTGATCGCGTCCGCGGGCGAGCAGCATCAGCTTTTCGCGCGCAAGGGGCTGGCGCGGATGCGTGGCCAGCACCTTGAGCAGGCCGAACTCGCCGGTGGTGAGCGGCACCGCGGTGTCGCCACGGGTCAGCGCGCGCGTGGTCAAGTCCAGCCGGTAGGGTCCGAAGCTGATCTTGCCTTCGACCGCCGGCGCGCCCGGAGCGAGACGTTCGGTGTGCCGCCGAAGCACGGCATTGATACGTGCGACAAGCTCGCGCGGATTGAACGGCTTGGGCAGGTAATCGTCCGCTCCGATTTCGAGGCCGACGATGCGATCGATGTCCTCGCCCTTGGCGGTGAGCATGATCACCGGCAGCGTCTCTCCGGATCCGCGCAATCGGCGACATATCGCAAGACCGTCCTCGCCGGGGAGCATCAAATCGAGGACGAGCAGATGCGGCGGATCGCGCTGCAGCTTCTTGTCGAGGTCCCTCGCGTCGGGAAGTGCCTGAACGATGAAGCCCTGCTCGCTCAAGTAGCGCACTAGAAGATCGCGCAGACGTGGATCGTCATCGATAACCAGGATTTTGGGTGTTGTCGCCTTCATGCGTTGCATCCTAATTGCGCGGGATCGATGCTCCATGCGCGGCTTGTCACGAATTGTAACGCCGCGGGACGTGCGCAACGATTCGTTACAACAACGCTCGGCGCAACCGCCGCGCCGCATCGATAATGAACGCAATCATGCCGACTACTTTCTTCAGAGAAAGTAAAGTAACAAAACCATGAGCTGTAGCAACGCTTGCGCAAAGGGCTGCAGCCAGATCGAGAAGCAAGGCGCAGTCTGCGCCGTCATCCCGAATCGTCTCGACGAAAGGATTGGTAGGGCATGAAGCGAATCTTGTTGACTATCCTCGGCGCAGCTGCGTTCTCCGCGGCCGCCGTTCCCGGTCTTTGCCAGGCTCCGCCGCATGGGCACGACCCCATCGCGGTGATCGAGACGCTCAAAGGCAACCTCAATTTGAACACGTCGCAACAGCAGCAGTGGGACAGCGCTGTTGCCCTTTCGCAGACCGCTAGGCAAGGGATGCGCGCCAACTTCGGTCAGATGAAATCGGCCCTGCAGGCAGAGCTCGCCAAGCCTGAGCCGGATCTTGCCTCGCTCGCGGCTCAAGCCGATGCACTGCAAGAGCAGAGTGCCTCCGCGCGCAAAGCCGCTCGGAACGCCTGGCTTGCGCTGTACGCTACTTTTACGACCGATCAGAAGGCGGTGGTTCGCGATGCGATCCAGGCGCGGCTCGCCAAGACGGAGGCCTTTCGCGCTCGCCTGAAGGAACGTCTCGGCCAGTAGCCGGAAGCGGACACCGAGTCCTCAGTCGACCTCCGGTCGACAGCCCCGCCCGGAGCCCGCTACAAGCGAGTTCCGGGCTTTTTTCTCCCTGAAGGGAGGGGGGTTCAGCCGAGGACTAAGCATCCTGGGCCGACGAACGGGCTTGCGGATAGGCGCCCGGTAATGCTATTGTCATATACAAGTCGACTGCAATGTATTACTGACAGTGCAACCGCAGGCTGGGTTTACCCCCCCGACCTAACCGGTCATCCCGAACCCGGTCTGTCCTCCGGCGCCCCCTCGTGGGGCGCTTTTTTGTCCGTACCTTCCAAGCTCTCGCAGCCAACCCCGGATCAGGTCTGCTTGAGGCTTCGGCTTTCGCGTCTGGAATTCGCTTCGATGGGTCGCCAGCCAATCAACCGTTGGTACTCTGCCTTGACGACTTCATAGCATTCGCAAACCTTTGCCTCCAACGCGCGGCGGTCGCGGACAATGATCACTCCGTGCTTGTACGAGATCCAGCCACTTGCGCGCATTTTCTTGACGATGAGAGCGACTCTTTCCCGGCGCACTCCAATCATGTTGGCAATCAGCTGCTGAGTCATGCGCAGCACATTTCCTTCAATGCGGTCGAGACTAAGCAGAAACCATCGGCATAGCTGCTGCTCGAGCGTATGGTGCCGATTGCACAGCGCCGATTGCGCCGTCTGGGTCCACACTGCCTGAATGTATCGCAGCAGCATCTGCTGCACCGCCCCACCTCGCTTCATCTCGCGGCGCAACGCAGATGTTTTCCAGCGAAGCGCCGTGCCGGCGGTCTGGACGGTGGCGCGCGCGAGCGTAGAGCCCCCTCCGAGAATCAGTCCCAGCCCGATTCCGCCCTCGCGTCCGGTCAGTGAGATCTCAGCGGTCGCACCGTTCCGCAAAACACCGAGCAGCGACACGATGCAAGTTCCGGGAAAGTAGAAATGTTCGGCGGCGCCGCCGGGCTCGTGCAGTCGCTGACCAACGGCGAGGTCGACATGCTCGAGCGACGGCATCAAGCGAGCGAGATCGGCGCGCGGCAGCGATGCCAGCAATCGATTGGTCGGAGTGAATTTGCTGCGGGCCATTGAATTGGATCGGTGCCAACGCGATGAACGGCAGCGGTGGCCGCGACGTCACGCTCAACGAGATTATTTGAATGCGGCGGATTGTAACGACCCGCGCGCAAATGAAAACAAGTGTGCGAAATCGCGCATTCCTCGATGCCGATCGCAGGCAGCTATCACTGTGAAGGTACAAATACGACATTTGGCTCAGGCGTACAGTTCGCGAAACAGCGGACCGTCGCATGCATGTAAAAAGGTCAAAAATTTGTGCGACTGCGAAAGGAAAGATATGAAACAGGCGCCCGCAGCCGTATGTGCGGATTCGCACATTCGTCGACACCGCGCGAGGGTGCGCGCAAACTGTGAGGAGGCTTGGCGACCAGCGATCTGCACCGTTCAAGAAACAAATAACCGTCATCTCTCCCGAAAGCACCCGATGTCCCGATCCACCTCGAGTCGCCGAGAGCCGCTGAGCTTGGAACACAAGGCGATGCTCGCAGCGGAGGTCGACGCGGCTTGCAGAGTTGCTAAAGCATTTCTGAGCCGGACAGAGCAGACCATGCTGCGTGACCGGATCTGGGCGGTCGCGGAGAAAGCATTCGACGCCGGTCGCGCGCAAAGCGCGAGGGAGAACCCCGATGCCGCCGATCCGGCTGAATCGATTCTGATGACGACGTCGGCGGGTACAACTGGGAAGTCGCGACCGCCGAAGACGCCGTAAACCGCTTCGTTCGAGCTGCGCGGCATCAGCGCGGCCGGCTCAGTGGAGCGTCCAATCGCACACCCCTTCGGGCGAGCTCGATCACGACCTGAGTGCGGGTATGAACGTTGAGCGCGCGCGGGATGGCGCTCACGTGAACTTTGACGGTGCCTTCCGAAAGCCGCAGATCGCGGCAGATCAACTTGTTGGGCTTTCCCTGCACTGGAAGCTTGAGCACATCGGCCTGACGCATGGTGAGGCCGAGCTCTGCGGGCTTGGCAATACGCCGCGGCCGGCTACCATCGGTTCCGGTGCAATCGGGGACGTAGATGCCGCCGGACAGCACGAGTCGCATGGCATCGATAAGCAGCCGGGCGTTCGCGGTCTTGGGTATGAACCCCATTGCGCCCATGTCAAGCGCCTGCTCGATGGTCGCCCGATCGTGCGTGGCAGACAGCACCAGAACGGGTGTCGCCGGCCAGTCATGTCGCAGCTCGCTCAGAAACTCGAATCCATCGCAACCCGGCAGCGTAAGATCCAGCACGATGAGATCGATGTCCGGCGCGACAGCGAGCGCCGCGCGCGCGGCGGGCGCGTCGTGCGCTTGAAAATGCTCCAGCGTCGCATCGAGCTCGGCCAGCACGCGCTGGAGGGCGACTTGAATTAGCGGATGGTCGTCGATTACGAGTATCTTCATCGGTCTTCCCCAAGAACGTGAAGATGCGCGCCGCAAAAAAACGGTCGCGCCCGCCCAATGTAGCGGAGCGCGACAGCGAGTCAACTGTAGGAAATGACAGTTACTTGCAAGCTTGGATTTGCACGGCGCCAAGCTCGCGGAATTAGTCGCTCCAGTGCAGACGTAAAATCATCGGCTTCGCACGACAAGCTGATCCAAAGTCGCGGAATCCGCCGGTGCGGTAATCTATCGCCTTCGTTGCCGGCAGGTTCCTCCATGCTCGTCTATATCATTCGTCGCAGCTTGCAGGCGCTGCTGGTCCTGTTGGTCATGTCGGTGCTGGTGTTCCTGGGCGTCTACGCTATCGGAAACCCCGTCGACATTCTCATCAATCCGCAGGCCGATCAGGCCGACCGCGAGCGCGCCATCGCAACGCTCGGGCTCGATCAGCCGCTGTGGGTGCAGTATTGGAAATTTCTCGCCGGGGCCATTCACGGCGATCTCGGCAAATCGTTTGTCCATGGCACGTCGGCGCTCGGCATGATTCTCGAGCGCATGCCCGCGACGCTGGAGCTCGCTATCGTCGCCATGCTCATCGCCATCGTCCTGGGGATTCCGCTCGGCCTTTGGGCTGGGCTCAAGCCCAACTCCACCGCAGGCCGCACCATCATGGCCGGGTCGATCCTGGGGTTTTCGCTGCCGACGTTCTGGGTGGGGCTCATGCTCATCATGGTGTTCGCGGTCATCCTTGGATGGCTTCCTTCGAATGGCAGGGGACCGACGACACTGCTCCTCGGAATCCCGGTGAGTTTTCTGTC
>Ga0126381_100000986_pt1 | contig 30943 bp, 38 predicted proteins | sample PanSoiMetPlot_28_FD_96465 | JGI IMG/M metagenome (GOLD analysis project Ga0126381, IMG submission 96465) | Tropical forest soil microbial communities from Panama - MetaG Plot_28 | ecosystem: Environmental > Terrestrial > Soil > Tropical forest > Bulk soil | place: Panama | collected 2016-02-17 | reverse complement strand
TTGCGGTGAGTTCCCTTCTGCAAGCCATGCTTGGTATGCCTGCCAATCCTTGTTACCGTCGTCGTTTGGCACATACATAATCAAGTCACCATCTTGTGCTTGGATCATACTTGTGCTTACTTCACCAAACATATCCCGAACTTCTGTATATTGCATCGTCATGGCTAAAACTCGCAGCTTGCTGCCCATTGACACGACATATTCCAACCAGTAGTCGCCGCATTCATAGTCGCAAACCAAAGAAAACCTAACTGATCTGTCCATGATATTGAACTAGTAACATCAATATTAGCGACAGCATCTCGCACTTTACCAGAAGCGCCAGTAGTAGGCGAATAAGTAGTTATGCTCGGTTGCGCCCGTTTATTCGTCTTAAAGTAAACGGGTGCTCCAGTTTGATAAGCAGCACTAGGTAATGCAATAGCGTAGACATGTGATCCGGGATTAACACTTGCAGTTCCCGGCGCGGTTCCTAAATCATAGCCTGTTTCATAATAGCGCTGGCAATCACGTAATTCAGCGCCAATATCGCGAACTTCAGGATACGGGGGATTAGTATAAAGACCATTAGGAATAGTAGAAGGCACCGCACGAACATCAACACTCGCAACATCTACATATGCAGTCGTCAAACCTGCAAAACCAAAACCAACTTGTAATCCCTGCCATGAAGCAGCATTGCCCGTAAATACATATGCAACTTTAGTCCAAACTCCAGGAGCACAAGCCTGTAAAGATGCGTTACTAACATCAACTGTTTGTCCACCCCAATTATCTTGTGCAGTAGCATGAGCAACATATAACGACGGTGTAATTGAAGAAGCAGTATTATTAAATATTGTTGCCTGCACTAATACCTGCGAAGACGACAACGCCATACAGCGCGAACCCTCAATACGTTGACTCATTTGGATAGCTGTTAAACCAGCAACACCAGTTAATCGAACACTGTTCCTAGATGGCCCGTTACCATTTCCCACTGTTGAAGTTGTTGCTGCGCCTGTTGGTGAAATAATCCAACCATCGGGACCATAATTGTTTGAACCCGCAGGATGCGAAACAGGAAAACCGCGCTGCCAAATCAGCGCCGAAGCATTACGAATTTTATTCTGCCAACCATTAAATGGTTGATTAGGTGCAATAACAGCACCTTGAACTTGCAAATTACCTGCACCTGGGTCAGTTGCAACAATACCAGAACCAACCGACATACCACCAGAAGGTTGAAACCGTGCCGTTACTCCCGCTCCAACCGAACCAATTGGAGTTGTGTAAATATCAACATATACAGGATGCGAGGAAGTTGACCAATTTGCAGCAGCAAATACAGCCACAGCACCATTAGTTGAAGTTGCCATAGCAGCAGAATCACTACCGACAAACCCAATACGCCCAATTTCCTCCCCTGCAAGAAGTGGCGTCATAGCTCCATATGAACCATCAGCACGATATGCTCCAATAAAACCACGCGCTCCCTGACCAAATGCTTGAATAATTGGTTGCACACCAGAAGCACCTAAAGCTAAAAGTCCACTCGAAGCTGGAATTGTGCCACCGGGAGAACTAACAGTCATAACACTTGGCGATGTAATTGTTTTACCAGTTTCACCAAGCGTTATATTACCACTAACAAGCGAGAAAAACTGTGTGCCCGCTCCGTCATTACCAGAAAATCCAGTCGGACTTGCTTGCCAATATGCTTGAGTAACCCCGTTTATTTGGAAATATTGGAAAGCACTACCGCCACCAGTGGGCGCATTAATAACAGAATTAGCATTGCCACTTGTTGGGGCAACAGTAAATTGGCCTGGAACAGTTACACCTTTATTCGTTTCACCTATTACAGTATTACCACTTAAACCAACAGTCATTACTGTCGCACCACCTGCTACATCAAAAATAAAGAAACTATCATCAGTTTGCTTACCAATTTGCCATTTAGACGTGCCAGCATCTTGCAAATTAATATTAGCTTGTTGGCTTGCAATAGCATTAATATTTAATGAACTTGCACCAGATGTTTTAGCAATTGTTAAATTACCAGTCATCGTATCGCCAGCTTTTTGCACAGCTAGCGTTGCTTGACTTACCCAAGCTAATCCTTGACGAACGTAAGCATTGGCATCATTTGGCGCATCTGCTTGAATTGGATTAGCTACCCATGCTAACCCTTTACGAACATAGGCATTGGTATCATTTGGCGCATCTGCTTGAATTGGATTAGCAGACCACACGCCATTGTTGCGCTCATAGAACTTACCATCACTTGGTGCATCTGATTGAAGTGGGTCCGCCACCCATGCTAGACCTTTCCTACTATAAATAGTAGTATTGTTCGGCGCGTCCGCTTGAATAACCTCTTGCACCCAACTACCATATTTACGAACATATGGATTACCATCGTTTGGCACTTCAGGAATGCCAATTGATGCCAAATTACTATCAACATAATTCTTTGAAGCAGCCCCAAGACCAGAAGTTGGATCACCAGCTAAGGTTAGTGGTCCCGTTAATGTGCCGCCACTAAGTGGTAACGCTTTTACCCAAGCAGAACTCTCTCGACCATAAAGCGCACCATCTGTAGGCGCTTCACCTAACCCACCGGGTGGCCCCGGATTACCTTGTGGTCCTGCTGGTCCTTGCGGTCCTACTGGTCCTGCTGGTCCCGTTGCACCTACTGCACCCGCAGTTCCTTGATTACCTGCCGGTCCTTGAATACCCGGCACACCTTGCGCACCAGTAGCACCTTGAATGCCCTGAGCACCAACCGCGCCAGCCGGACCTACTATACCTTGCGGTCCTGTTGGACCTTGCGGACCAACAACTGCACCAACATCGATCCAGCCCGCAGGAACAAACGAAGAAGTAACATATAACCAAATATGGCTATTAACCGTATATTCTAATGCTTGCCCCTCAAGCATATATAAATCAGCAGCAGGAGCACCGGGAGCATCCCAATTCGCAGGAATATGACCATTTGATGGTAATGTGCTAGGTGTTTTATTCGTAAAAGCTCCAATAACTTTAACGCTAGAACCGGGTGGCCCTACTGGTCCCATTGGTCCTGCTGGCCCGGTTGGACCCGCAAGACCTTGTGCCCCAATAGCACCTTTTGCCCCCGTAACACCTTGAGCACCAGTTAAGCCAGTTTGCCCAACTTGGCCTTGAATACCTTGAATACCTTGTGGCCCCGATATACCTTGAATACCTTGTGGACCTTGTGGACCATTCGGACCTGCTGGCCCCATCTGTCCCTGTATACCCTGAATACCTTGTGGACCTTGAACAGCCCCAATATCAATCCATCCAGCCGATGTAAAGTTAGTTCCTACAAACATCCAAAGATGACTATTAGAAGTATAAACTAATGAACCACCAATTGGAATAGTTGTATCAACAGGTGGATTACCCAAACTATCCCAATTTGCAGGGAAAAAACCATTAGTCGGCAGGGAGGAAGGGGGGTTTACTGAGAACGAACCAAATACTTTCGTAGTCCAACCGGCCGGTCCTTGTGGACCTGCAACACCTTGTGGGCCTGTTGCGCCAGTTGTTCCTTGGTTGCCAGTGTTGCCAATCGGTCCTTGTGCGCCTATCGCACCTACCGGACCTTGTAACCCTTGCTGTCCTTGCGGCCCCTGAGGTCCCATTGGCCCCGGAGTGCCTTGAGCGGGCGTGAACGGGCTAGGTGGGTAGGGCCACACACCGTTATTGTAAGGACCCCACAGCTCTCCTGTTGATACGTCCAAGTAATAGTTTCCGGCAAATCCTTCAATATCGGGAGGCGCGCCGACGCCAGCAAGCATCCACGGAGACGGTAAGACATTGGAACCCTGAACACGCCATGCGCCTTTATCAGTATAAACAAATATTACTCCACCTGGAGAAGTATATTTCGTGCCTGTTTGTGGGTTAGATGGAAACTCTGCATATGCACCGGGAGCAACTACAGGTGGCCAATGCCATGCGCCAACTTGCACCCATCCCCCAGGTGGGCTTGTCCATTGAAACGTAATGCCTCCCGGAACGGTATAGATTTCACCGTTCTCAGGGTTTTGTGGGAATATGGCAAAATCGTTCATTGGCTTCCAACTATTTATAGTTAGATGGTATACCAAACCGGGCCAGAACCCGTATTCATCCATACCTTTAACACATTGTTACCAGTGTCATACCACATATCTCCCATTCGATTGTCAGTAGGTGCAGTAGGACCAGTCGTGTAAGCGGCTGGCCGCATTGAGGAAGATACCCAGAATACGCTAACGCCATCAGTAGCATAATCATAGATCAACCCATCCACTGTGTTATACCAACGATCTAAAATATTCGCAGTCGTCGGTGCAGTATCGCTAACATAATAAACAACAAAACTTGAACCAAACTTTGTGCCATCACCATTCAAAATTTGACCTTGTTGAAATGCAGCAGGAATAGGGAGGACAGGCGTAGCTGGCGATGAAGCAGCAGAAACAGCAGGAGTGTTAACGCCTGGAGTTGAAACAACAACTTCCAATGTATGTTGAAGAACAGTTGCGCCATCGCTAAGTTTAGCTAATATTTGAATAGTATACTTAACACCATTCAAACCGCCACTTACCATAAATCCAATAATTTCACCGCTTCCTTGGACCGTAGCTCCTGATATAACCAACTGTGGCGCGGTGCCATAATTAATCACGAAAGAAGCACTAAGTATAGTTAAACCCGTAGGTATAATCGAAGTGTAATCAAGTGAAACTTGTGTTTGCGCGTCCTGTGACTTAGTAAAGCTACCAAGCACTCCCGTATTGTCAGGATAAAAATATGCATCGTTCGAGTAGTTAACAGGGAGGCCAGCCGCTATGCCCATAATACTCTCCTATTGAACCCTCGGATGCCGCGCTGCAAACGTTTGTGGATACAACCAAGCTTGCCCTGAATACGTGAAATAATTTCTTACTTCTGTGCGAGCCAATCCTATTCCTTCATGAAATTTACGATAGTGATACATGGCACCCTTCTCATTTGAGTAAGGTTTATTTGCTTGAAGCATAAGCTTTGCAAGTATCCCGTCTTGAAAATATTCAAAATATTTCTCTAATATCCAATTAGGATAGAGAATAGGAAAACCATTATCATCCGTATCCTCTGAAATATTCAATGATACAGTCGCAATCCACCAATCATTTGAACCAGGATTCCAATGTATCCTTAATATTGGCGTCTTACATCCCGCCGAAAGCAACCCACCATCCCGAGGAACGCGAGCATACTGGCTCTGTGCGTTATTCCCAGGGCCAGTAGGACTTAATAAAAGATATTGCGGTGGGTCCCCATTTACAGGTGGGATATAAACAGGTGGAGTATCAGGTGGAAATGATGGTCTAGTTAATGACATTAAGCGTATTACATTAGCATTCTGTCCTGTTTGTAAATAGTAATCATTAGTTGTAGGCACTATATTTACAACTAATTCAAGTAACCAAATATTAGACCGCCTAAAAAACTCTTTCATAACATTGCCAAAATCACGACGAACCATACCCTCTAATACACCGGGACAGTGTATCTTAGCAGTATCTATTATCCGAGTAAGCGTTGCGCCTGACATTAACTACCCCGGAAACGTCGATAGCCTACCTGCAAACTTCTGCATAAACGCTTGCGCTCGCTGATCCTGTGCATCCTCCACATCATCAAATTGCAACCACGCCGACATATACCACTCAACCGCAGGCCGATATAAAGACGGCACGGGGACAGTTGCACTTGTTTTTGAGGTGGTGAATAGTTGCGGAATCATGTCACCATAATTTGAACCGTCCGTAGCTACAGAATGTTGGTATTTTGCATCAAGGAATATATCAGCCCGCATTCTTGATATTTCAAACATGGCTGAATTGAGTGCATCTATAATGCGACTATCAGTATAGCGATATGGTGAAATAGTATCTTGCAACGCTATCCGCGTTGTCGCCATGTAATCACTTACTTTAAAATACTGCATGGCCACACCCAACTATTGATAGTCGGGGACCAGTAAGAACGCTAAGCGTCTTAACTGGTCCCCTCCCCTCGCCGTTTACGGACCTGCTTGAGACACGATAGCTTCGGCTAAAGCCTTACCATCGAGCACCTGGCGTCCGTAAACCTGCAAGCCGCGCAAGATTTGACCAAAGGTGCGCTCCGAACGCAACGTTTCGACGTTGGTCAGTTGCGACGCAAAGGTCAAACCATGAGCATGACCAGCATAGATTGGGTATTCACCCGGTTGTAAACCACCAGCCGCACCGTTTGGAAGCAGGTTTGAACCGTAGATCGTGAACCGATCCACCTGCCCAAATCGACCATTACGAAGAATGGTCACGCTATCGCCCGACACGAACACTTCACGCAGTTCAGACCGTTTGATCTGGAACGTCGCCCAGGTGGGCATAACGACCCAACGTCCCGTCTCCGGGATGTTCTGTTCGTCAAGCGCCTGTCCAAGACGAAGGAGCACGTCAACAATTTCAACTTGACCAGTCGTAGGATTACGGCCGACGGTTGCAACAGGCGTGCCGGTAACACCAAGATTGATATTGCCGGAAACCAGACCTGCGGTAGTGCCACGGTTATGGCTATCAGCCTGATGCAGCAAATAAAGCAGCACGTCAGTATCAACCGCAATCTTCATCTGCTCCGATGCATCATCCGCCCAAATGGACAGATTGTTAATGTCGGACTGCTTCTCGATCACATCGTCAAGGATCGTGCTGAAATACTTACCTTGATCGATGTATAGCTCCACGAAGTTGCCGACCGGGCGTTGGAGCGACAGATCGCCGTTCACCAAGTAATTGTTGATGACGATTGTTGGCTTGGTGCGGATTTTCACCCGGTCGCCGTAGTTTTTTATTTCTCCCTCATAGTCGGTATTCGAGATAGCGGCAAGCACCGTCGCCGCATAAAACTTCTCGATAAGTTTGCCCGACCACAATTCAGGGACAAAACCAGCGGCTACATAGTCAACAGACGTTGATCCAGCAGGGTATAAGGGAGGGGTGGTCGCGCCACCAGCAAGGCCAAGAGCCATGACAGCCTCGTCAAGGAGTTATTTAGTGAGTGCAAGCTTGCGCTGCACGAACCACTAAAAACTAAAATTTGACGCTAGCGAACGCGGCCCTCTTTAGCAGCGCTAAAGATTTGCTGTTCAAGAGCCGTTTTCTCTGCGTCGCGGCCTTCATACTTGCCCTTAGTCACGTCAGCATAAAACTGACTGACTTGAGCATGAGTAAAGAAGGGATTGTCCGGGGGCGTTGGTGGCTGCCCAGACTTTGCACGACCGGGTGCTGCCAAGCTTTGTAGTTCGATCGTGGGGGACGGTGGAGGGGCGTTACTGCCTCCCCCGTTTGCCCGCGTCGGTTGCAAATCCTCGACAGGACTGACGGCGGCTCTCTCTGCTCGGAACCCCTTAATAAAGGACAGCACTCGGGAAGCTTCTTTTCGCGAGTGAGCCTCAGTAAGGAGGTCCTTTCTTACACGGCCAGAATAGGGATCAACCTGCGATAGCCAGTGTAAAAACTGTGGATCGTTGTTAGTTTGCTCCCAATCAGGAAGCTCCTTATCCAACGAATCGTAAAAACGCCCAGTAGCATCGTGCGATACGACATTGCGCATACCGCTCATTTGCTGCTTAAGCTGTGTATTTTCGCTAACTAATCTATTAACAACATCACCAAGTTTCATAAATTCCGGCGCAACAATCTCCATCGTGCGCCGCCCCATAATGTCTAATAATTCCTGTCCATACTCCTGAGTTTCTTTCTCCGTCACAAATTTCGGTGGGGTAAAAGGCTGTCCCCCACCGAACCGCACGTCACCGGACGCGGGCGTTGCCCCGTTTAGGGAGGGAGAACGAGGCTGCGGAACACTCTGAGGGACAGCAGTAGGGGCCGGAGGGGCGTTCACCGGCCCCATAGCGATAAGGCGCTGCAATTCAGAAATGTTACTCGCTTGATTACGAATGCGTGCTTCGGCCGCTTCATAGCGACCTTTCATAGATTTAAACTGATGTTCCCAATCGCCTTCACCATCGGCAGAGGGAGGAGTTGAACTATCTATAGTTGGGTTGTAAGGTGGCGGTGGCGGCGGCACAAACGGCTCAACATGCGTAAGCTGACCACTATCACGTTGTTGTTTAATCTGCGCAGCAATCTCTTCCGAACGTTTCGCCGCTGCAACTACTGCTGCTGGTAGTTTTACACCCGATGTATCGGCCATCGCATCCTCTGTTCTCTACTCTACCGTCCCCCGACGGTTATTCACTTTTCGTTAGACGCTTATATAAATCATCAATATTCAATACGTCATCCCTCAATTCTTTCAATCTCCTGTTCATGCCTACCGAAATCAATGTATCTTGCGTTGGACTATTTAACCCTCGCTCAAACTCATACTTCGCAAACGCATCAAACGCTTTCGTAAACTTGTCCCAAACCTCCGGTTGCGTTGCTTTCGATAATGCGAACAACGCCCGAAGATAACTTTCACGCTCCCTCAAAGTCCTCCCCTGCCATTTGGCCAAACAGATTTGATACGCGGTCCAGACGTATTCTCCAGCGGCGGCCCGCGAGTGTCCATACTATTAAGAGCTTCACCGATCAGATATTCAGGGTTGTCCTTATTCTTTTCATGCTTCTCATGATCGGTCTTGCAGTAATTATTCGCAACCAATCGCTGAGAACGCGAACCACCAGTAATCGTAGGAAACCCCCACAACCCATCAAGTTGTTCACGTTTACCACCAGCCCCATAGTCATGGGTGCCAATGTCAGTATCGCCGTATTCCTTATTGTCTTTTTTCCTTTCGCTTGGCTTGTCCATCATATGTCTCCATTTACATTATCCACACTTCGTAAACTCGTGTGGATATTTAGGGAAGCGCCGTAATCACTGCATTAGCCTGTGTGATGATCCGATTGACAAAACTTGTGAAGCCGTGAAAGTCCAGACTGTCTGTCGGCACATTCATTGGCGTAACACCACCTACATTCAGCGCATTAAGTGCAAGAATAGCTGGCTTGAGAAAAGTAAGAGGCATTCTCTCATCTTGGTTCGATTGACCCGGCAGGAGAATGTCTTGGCTCGTATTCCCGTTCTTGTATTCCAAAATTTGATTGACATAGTTGCATACCGATGCCACTGCTTCCCTACGATTGCCAAATCCAATCGTGCCATATGGCTGACGTGTCGGCGGCTTCGTCGCTTGCACCGTCGGATCATTCGGGCGTGGTGCCAGGTCAGAAGTCGCCGCGTTTGCCATTGCAGTTCTCCAACTATCTATAGTTAAGTTCAGCCGACTTGGCTAGCCTTGCCGCTAATGCCAGGAACCTTCTTGCCAGCCGATCCCTTACCAAACATATGATCCGATCCCCCTTCGGGAAACTTGATCCCTTTGGCATAACCTTCATGTTCGCCCTGTTGAGCGCTCTGACCTTCATTCGCGCCTTGACTCGACTTGCCCGACTGACCAGCTTCGGAGCAACTGGCATGTCCTTTGTCGAACATATGCCCGCTGCCACCTTGTGCAAAAAAGTCTGGTCGTTCGCTCCTGCTTTCAAACTTTGCCATTTTTGGTTTCCTTTTCAAACGAGTAGGTTGGCCATTCCGATTGCGATGCATTAAAACTCCTACTTGAACGACCCCCCTGATTTATGTCGAGGTTTCGTATCGCCTACTGAACCACCCTTAGAATGCTTTGCTTTTTTAACTGCCCCACCTTTCTTCATGGGGCGAGGACCACCAGAAGCCAATTGCTGTTGAGCCTGCGCAAACCCTCCATAATTAGCCATACTAGTTGCTTGCGGTTGTGCATTAACATAAGCAGGGGTCCCGTATTGACCTGCACTTGCTGGCGGCGTGGACAAACCTGCACCAGGGGCACTACCGGCAGGCATCCTAACAACGGGCGTCCTACTGAGTGGAGTGGAAAAACCGGCAGGACCACCACCAGCAGGCATCCTAAAACCCGGTCTAAAAGCGCCACCCCCGCCCCTTATCGGAAACTGCGGCATCACACCCTCCTATTCAGCCTTGCCGCTGTGACGCTCCCTCCCTTTGGCATCGGAACCACCAACGATACCGCCCTTGGCAAGCTTCTCGTGGCGTTTCTCCTTCTTTTCGCGCATTTCCTCCTTCTTGTCTTTGGAGACATGGCCACCTTTCTTGAGGCCCAACCCAGGCGCTCCGCCACCAGCAGGCGCACCTGCCATCGCTGTCGGCGGCACACGAGGACGAACGCCCGCTCCACCCATTCGCGCAGCACCGGGTCCAATCATTGCAGGTCGTCGAGGCATTGTCCCACTCCTTGTTTGATCCAAATATTGTAACACCAACTCAACTATAAATAGTTACTGTGGCCCACCGTGGACTGTAGCAGGCCCACTATTCGGAACTGAGTTTTGCTGAGGTCCTTGTTGCGCGCTTAGTTGTGACGGCTGACCACCTTGCGCCTGCCCACCAGGATTTGGCTGCTCAGGTGGCTGCTGTGCGTGGCCCGGTATGCCTTGAGACTGCGCTTGAAGCGCCGCCTGCTTCTGTTGCGCATCCATCTGATCCGCGGACGGAACAATATCAGCACCGGGAAGCCCAAGCCCATCGCTAACAGCACGTAGTATACTTGCACGGCCCTTCGGCCCGATGATCTGCATATCCACAGGATTGCCAGTAAGTTGCAGAAACTCAAGCTGGCGTTGTCGCAGCGTTTCACGTTGCATTGCGACCGCCACACCAAGGACCTTGATTTCTTCATCACCTGTCAACAGCCCCGTTTTATCTGTCAACAAGACCATATCCACCAGACCTTCAAGCACCTTTCCTATAACATCACGATCCACATTCGCACAAACAGTTTGCAGAACCTTCGCTGAGTTCTGCATCAACATACTCAAACCGGACGCTGTGCGTCCGACACCAGCAGATGGCGTGCCAGTCATGAATTTCGGGATGGCGGATATTTCATCAGCAATCTGACTGAAAGCTTGATATACTTGAAGAAGCTCTTGTGCATTGCTTGCTGGATTGAAAAAAGTAATCGCTGCTTCTGTATTATTCCCAAATGGATCAGATTTAACGTGCCACCGTTTCCAGGGATAGAGTTCTTCTCCATCCTCGCCGTCACCCAATCTATCATCATTGACAACAACTTGTGGGCCACTTGCGATAGACATATTATTAACAAGAGAACGGAGAGTAGCATTAGCCACAGTAGTAATATCGGTAAGTAAATCAGGCAGGCCGTTGCCGACAGGGGTTCCTGGGACTTTCTCAAATGAGGTAATGTAGTATTGATGACGTTTTCGTGGTGAGGGGGTAAGTTGAGCTTTGATGACATGGCGACCTATCAACCAAGCTTGAATATGATAGTCTCGTAAAGGATCAGAAATTTGTGAAGGATCAAACCCAATATCTAAAAGATGTTGTCCCTGAGCATTACCCTGGAACTCTAAACAACTAATCAAACCTGATTGGTTAAATCGTGGGTCTTCCCTTGACTCCAAAATAGCACGGGGACTGTCAGTTTGATCCCAAGTGTCAACAAGCCCACCACGGCCGTATTCATCCAAGACGGCGCGAACTTCATCAGTATTAAACCCCGGCAGATCAAGAAGATCATTAATCTCAGCACGAGTGAGCCGACTACGTTCGATAACGTTCGCGTTCTCAATGTCTGAAACACCGGGTGTCCAATATACATCAAAGGGAGAAATGCGGCTCCACGTAAGAATAGGCTTATTAGTTACTATCGGACGACGTTGGCCACCTTTGTTCGGTTTTGTAGCCCTGGTGTCCGAACTATTTATAGTTGGTGGGTCTTGTATCCATTCTACATCAGTTTTAATTCGGACAGTTGGACCCTTTAAAACTGCATAGGGAAACAGTGGTAGGTCAACTAGAAACTCTGCAAAGGCCGTATAAAACCCTCCGACGTTAAAAATTTCTTGTATCTTGTCCTCAGCAATTTTCGTTTGTTTCGCGCATTTCGCTTTCGCCGCATCACGCGCTGCTTCCTCAAGCATAAGGATTCGGTCACGTATTGCATTCGCGTCAGGAATCGGAGGCGCAGGCGGCGGTGGCGGTGGGATTGATTGTTGGACTTGCTGAACCGTTTGACCACTTTGCATCCCCCATGCATGAACTTGTTGCACTGCATGATGGTGTGCTGAAATAGCTTGCAACCCTGCATGGTGTCCCGCCACCGCTTGGGTCATTTCGTTATGAACTAATTGCTGGATTGATTGAATAATCTCGTCAGGGATTGGCGGATCAGGATCAGGCTCAAGACCCCAAGGACGCTCTGGACCAAGATACACATCACGCAAGAGGGACGTGGTGCCTCGGCACTTCATCGCGATAAGTCGAGCATAAACCTCTGATCCGCCAAACTTTTTAATCGCTACTATCTGCTCCGGCTCATACTCGCCATTAAAAGCCCTAAGCGCCCTAAGCAGGCGATAAGACCATCCACTAGATGCTGTATCACGATGCCGCCTCATGAGCATCCACTGGTCCCAAATGAAACCAGCTAAACCTGTCATGCTTGGAGTGGAGCGTGGGGGATACTGAGTGAGAGCTTTACTAGCCGCTACCGCATCATATTGCGCTGCGGTTTCGTTCGGTCCTACCACCCTAAATGGCACATTTGGGGCCATCGTTTCCCCTCGCCTTCTTGTCATCCTCCCTCAACTATCAATAGTTGAGCTACTTTGGACGGCTTGACAAGTAGAACAGTTTAGCATACTATAGGTCAAAATAGGTGTCAACACTTATTTTTCGAGTGCTCTTTTTGTGAATAGCAGTGATGAAAAAGGCCCTATCTGTCACAATCACTGAAGAACAAGCCAGAATAATGCATGTTCTGGCACAGGAAATAGCTCGTGGATACTTAGACCGCGAGCAAATACTTAAGAATTTGGGAATGACAGAAGAGGACTACGAAGAGATAGAACAGCTTGCAGTGTTCCAAAAATTACTAACACAAGCCGTTACCGAATGGAATGCAGCAAGTAATAGTGCAAAGCGTATCAAACTCAAAAGCCAGTGGGCCGTCGAAGAGAGCATTCCTAGCATGGTTGGATTTATGACAGATAACAGTGAACCTATGGCTGCCAGAGTAGAAGCATTCAAAACTCTGGCGCGCATAGGTGGTCTTGGCAACCCCGATCCTATTGGAAGCGGCAGTGAAGGGGGTGGGTTCCATATAGAAATAAACATAGGCCAAGGCGTTGCTCCCATAACTATAGATAGTTCAGTGCTCCCTGCTCAAACTGAAGATGATTTAGAGCCTGCACCTACCGACCCACGATTTGAGATTAACTTCGATCCACCGGGCTACGAACCCAAGAAGTTTAGCGGAGACTAATATGAAAATTTGTAGAGCGGATTACTCTGTTTAGCCTGTAATAGAACACTTGGAACATACGAACGACGCAGAGAAGTTTTTGAGGAATACCTAAATGCCACGATGTGACGATCCTCTCATGTCCAGCCCTGAGTTGGCATTCGACCCCTGGCTTCCATTAAACGACGCCTATGAGCTTCACGTTGTGCCGAATTGGATGCGTAATCGTATGCACCTGGAGATTGAGCGACAAGACAAACATATTGAAGTGCGTCAGCTATATGTGAACTCTCATTCTTGTCTGGTGAAGATACTGATACGCCAAGGCGGCTCTTGCTGTATCTATAGCCACCATTCAGTGCTGCGACAAGATTAGGGCACCCCTTCTCTGAGATTAGTATAGCAGGACCGCCAGCACGACTGTCCAATAGGAAATGTTCCACTGAGGCAATCCGCTGGTCAATGTCGTTAGTAGGTGCAGGGATGGCGTTCAGGTGATACACGTTCCGCAGCAGGTCAAACTCATTTATCTCATATAGACTTGATCTAGCTTTAGCGGATGGATCACCGATAATGATGATTGGTTTATTTTGATACTCAGGCTTAGAGAGGGCGGGGCGTAGGTTTTGCCGCATATGCAAATCAAGTCCAATATCCTCAGCCGCTACTTCCTCAAGAACAAGTAGACGGCCATTATAATCCAACTGACATATAAGGCTCCAAGGGTTACGGCCAAAGTCCTGCCCCACCATAAGCATTTTGAGTTTGACCGGCTCCAGAGTTGGAACACAGTGGAAGCGGCGGACAAAGCTCCCCGCAAATACAGCACTACCGCTAGGGTCACGACCATATTCCGCATCAACATAACGCCGCACCCAGTCCTTATTTTTAGCCATAGCATTGCGAACATAATACTGGCGTCCCTGAGCAATCCGCCGTTCATCATCCTCCGGGAACTTAATAGTTTCTGATGTTTGATTTAAGTGGGGTAAGTTCTCGGCAAGGGGAGAGCGCCCACCCGGTTGTTTAAATATATCAAAGTTCGCTGGAGGTGTTTCGAGGAACTGGTGCCAGGGGCTTCCTTCGGTGGGGAAGTTAGAATCCCCAATAAGCCCATGCCAAGTAGGAACACCGAAACGGCCAGTAGGAAAGCGGCCACACCGACCTGCAATTGCCGGGACAAGATCAACGTTGATCTCACATATCTCATTGATCCATACGCCTGTAAGTTGTGTTGACAATAACCGCCGCTCGTCGGCGGGCTCGTCAAGTGGTAAAAACATCCATTCACTAACAACATCCTTTTGTTTTATATAGAGTATACTTTCCGAAACCTTCCACTCCGCAATCTCCTCCAACCACGCCATCACATCACGCAATACTGTCATCTTTAATTGGCTAAGCGTTTGGCGGATTATAGCGAAGCGAGTATGCCGCCGCCCATTCTCCCCTCGCTCTTGAGTAAGCGCCCTCCGCAGCATCTCAATCATGCAACAAGTAGTTTTCCCACTACCCACTGGCCCCAACACGATCCGCCCAAACGCCTCATTCGCCATGAAGCGGCTAAGTATTGGAGGCGCATTGTATTTAATAAAGGTCGAAATAGGACACCTTTTTAGTCAATCATATTCTCTAAGATATTCTCTAAGTATTTCTTCACGATCTACAAAACAACTATCAATAGTTGGAAAAGTGGGGGCACCAAGTGAGGGGGTAGGCAGGAGGTGCCCCCAAGCGGTGAAGTTGTCCTCCGCTCAATACTACATTAACACATACTCCTACTGTTGTCAATACCCCTCCCATCCCTATCATTTCGGCAGGAGGGGTGGCGTCCCCGTTCGGGGTCGAACCGAAGCTTCCGCGCTCCAGCGGCGCTCTAACCTCTAAGCTACAGGGACTTCATCCTTGTCGTCAAAGATAACATCTCTGTGGATAACAAACTTCGCACGGTCAAGCAGCCAGTTTGCTTGAGCATAAGTAAGATTATTATTCACTAAGGTAATTTCACCTGCCGCTGTTTCGCCGATGATTAATACGCGCCGAATTGCCGGGTCTTGACCGGCAGTGAAAAGGGCTTCTTCTACAGTGTGGGGGGTCCGCATTAGTTTTGGGAAGTTTGTAATTTTTGGCATTTGTTGCTCCATTTTATTTGGCGGATTTTTCGTAAACTCAAATCCATTTTATTTGGCGGATTTTTCGTAAACTCAAATCCGCGAACTATTTATAGTTGGTGGTCCTTGGGGTGGGGTTCGCGCGTCCATCGCCTCTTCATCAATCACAGCATATCATGAGAGGCGTGCTATGTCAAGGGGATGCTGGTTTATGGCGTTTAAAAATGGTGCAGTGCGAAAAGGTGTGGTAGTGGGATTTGCAAATGTTAGGGGATTGGAATTTTGCAAATGTTAAGGTGCGGTAGTGGGATTTTGCAAATGTTAGGGGATTTTGCAAATGTTAGGGGATTGGAATTTGGGGTAATGTGATGATGAGATACCTAAACGCCGCCGCGTGCCCCGCCCCCGCCTGTCCATCTGGCCGTGGGGTCGCTGGCCCGATCAAAAAATATGGCGTTCCAGCGTTACGTTATAACATCACAAAACCGCTACCTGGTTGCACCGTCACCCCCCCATAATGGGGTCTTTCCAACTATCGATAGTCGCATGCGCGGTTTTGGGAGTGGGCCAGCGTTGGAAACCCTCCATTATGGCCAAATGTTCGTGAATGTTCCTAACATTTGCAAAAAAATGGCCGATTTTGGATTTCACAGCGGCAGGGAGTGGAAAGTGTGACATATATATTATATTAAAAATAAAACAATCATTTCATATAATCCTATACGTAAGGACCCTCACACGAGCGCATACGCACATGAACGCGCTCACATCATCAGGGGGTTACATCTGCTCGACTTACATTTAATTAAATAAAAATGCAAAAATCCCTGCAATTTCAATGCTCCAATAATTCATACACCATATTAAATTCACAGTAGCTCGCTAAGCTCACACTATTGCCACAATAGAAAGATCAAATCTCGACTATCTCAAAGTATCCTAACACTTAGGAACATTTGGGAAAATCTGACTCTATTGGAGTATACAATATGCCTAAACATAGAAACAGCATTACCATTCTTGCCGATGTTAAGGTGGAGTTAGACCGTTTTCGAGCTATACTACTAATTGAAGGAAACGAGCAGTATTTTGCAGAAGCTAACGCCATATCTGAAAATGTCATGATTCTTTTAAAGAAAATGCATAATCTTAAAAAATCTATTTTACAAAATACTATTCCCAAACAGTCACAAACATTTGATGAAAATCCCCAAAATCCGCCCGAAGATGAATTAAGCGCTTTTCTCTCTACAAGAGAATAGGGGGTAATGTGCTGTGAACTCTCAATAGTTGGAGTGTATCATGTTAACAGATAGAAGGGTGTATTCACACACTATTGCAATATCACTATTGAGCGAAGTTAAGTGGAGGATGAATGAGTTTTATAAATATGTGCACAGACCTAGGGGGCATGCAGCGGATACTAGGGACATTATGCACTTTGCTAACCAAATACGGGACCAAATCAACGAACTAATGGAGATATTGCAAATACAGAAAAAGCAATATCACTCGCATAGGCAACCATAGTGCAACTATAGATAGTTGCTACAGTGTGTAGCACCTATTAGTTGAACAAAAACAAGCACTTAACAACCCCCTTGACTTGCCGCTTGAACTGTGATCTACGTTTCTTCGGGCGGATTGCATCTGTAGTTCGCTTCGGTTTAAGTAGCTGGTTTTGTTAGGGTTTTAGCTCTTAAATCGCGTTGTTTGTCATCGTAAACGCTTTTGGACCGCCAAGCATCCCGCTTGTGCGGCCATTGGCGTTGCAATCTGAGGAAATCACAAAATGGCTAAGAATACCAGAGTTACCCTCGCTAATCCTGCCGCTCCGGTTTCCGCCCCGCCTGCCCCGCCTGTTGAGGAAAACGAGACGGAAGGGTTAGAAGGGTTGGAGAACGCGGAGGAATTGGAAAACGAGGATGAAACCGAAGGGGATGAAGCCCCTGAGGAAGAGAACGATGAAACCGAAGGGGATGAAGCCCCTGAGGAAGATGCTGCTAGCGCGGAGCAACGCGCCGCGAATGAGAAAGCAGCGCAAGAAACGTTCTTGAACGAAGTTCAGGCTTTGGGCGCGGATCGCGGTAAGGGGCTTTCGTCTCTTATTGCGCTCGCTGAGAAAATCACCAAAGCGGGCCACACTTCGGAAATTCCGCCGAAGATGCTAAATGAAGTGTATCGGCGGTTTCGTCTCGGCTCTAACACTGCCGCTGGCAAAAACGCTACGGAGGCGGAAGTTGACGAAGCGGCTGTGAAGGCCCAAGGCGGAAAGCTTAAGGTGTTTTACAACTTGGGCGCAAAGCATGGTATTGAAGGGTGGGACGATATGCTTGAGAAGGCGCGGGATGCTCATGTTGCGGCATTGCGCGGCGGAAAGGCAATTCGGAACACTCTCAAAACCCTGCCAACGTATGAAGCTTTGCTTGACGTGGCGCGCGAACAAATGCGTCCTGATCCTACAAGCGGCAAGGGAACTGCCAAGCGTTTCATTCATCCTAATCTTCTGACGGCGGATGAAATCGCTAAAGTTCTTATGCCGGAGGGCCAAACCCGCGATAAGGACATTTTTGATGTTCTTGATGATGCAATTCGCGCGTGTGAACGCGTCGCGGAAGGCAAGGAGCGGGATAACGTCACCCCTGAACAAGAGAAGACGGGGGATGTTTGGGCGCGTCGCCCGGTGGACCTAAAAGACGAGAAAAAGGGTTCCGCCGGTCAATCCCTGCGATTTGCCATTGATTACCTGTATTATGCGGGTGAGGCATTTCATAAGGGGTTCCGCAAAGAGCGCGAAGATAGGCTGAAAGCAGCCGCTCAAAAGAAAATCGACGATGCAAAGCGCGTTGCCGATAACGCTGCAAAGCGGAAAGCTGAGAAAGCGGCCAAGGACGCGCAAGCGGCCAAGGACAAGGCCGAAAAGGCCGCGAAGAAAGCGGCAGCTGAGGCGCAGGCGCAAGCGGCTGAATAAACTATAGATAGTTGCATGACAGACCGGCAGAGGAGGGCGCAATCTTCCCCTGCCGGTTCAATGATGCAATGGTCTAAACTCCAGAACATCAAATGTGATTTGCTCTAAACATCGTAAATAGGACGGCAATTGAAATAAACACGCTATAAATGCGTGGTTTGTTTCCTCGCAACTATCTATAGTTGTCTCTCAAACGAGGAACCAACATGAATATGGCCTATGACATTAATCTTAGCCTTAACGACCAAGCTGTGATTAATCTTGCGATTTATCAGGCTGAAAAGCGGGTGAATGAGCTAAGGCAATTTGAACCAAAGCCTTGGCGTAGAACTGCGAAGCAAAATGATCAAATTGATACACTTTCACAGTTTGCAGTTTATGCGCGCCGCATGATTAAGGATGACTTGGAACCATGAAAGCGCGCTTTCCCACTAGGACTGAGATTTTGCAAGTAAATGCCAAACTGGAACGTTTGGCCCAAGCTTGTCACAATGAAGCAACAGCCGAAGAAATTCGCCGCACAAAAATAGGTCAAAAAATATTGCGCAAGCGGCGCGCAAACCCGAATGATCCATTGAATAAACGCTAAACAAACAACCCCCGCAAGGCTAACCCCTTCGGGGGTTTTTCTTTGTCCAAATTCCCCTATACTTTCCCCCTTCTGCCGTCCTAAAACCTCAATAATCTCAAGCACTTGACAGACACGATGCACTATGTTAACATTCTCGAACAAATAACAAAAAGAGCTGATCTAACAGCACGAAGAAAATCAACTATAGATAGTTGGAAAGGACGGTTACGATGGTTAGGCGAGTTGTATTCACTGCTTTGGAGTGCCTCGCACTTTTAAGCCTTCTAGTTTTCATCGCATTTGTGTCAATCGCAGTGAACGGGGGTAATGTCCCTAACATTCAGTTCAACCAAATACAAAATGGAGGACCACTATGACTTATAGGGAGCTTCAAAACTCCCTATATGCGTTACAATGGTGTAACGGATAGAGCCTTAAAAGGCTCATTTAAAAACGAGGAAACTGAAATGAAGGAAGCAACATTTATCACTATACTTCTCATTCTGTGCGCCATGTTTGCATTTGGCAATTATGCAAGTAAGCAAGAAGCCTGCGATCATGGTGACGAGAATGCATGCTGGTATCTTGAGCAGCAATCCAATGACCATTCAAACAGTTAAGAAATTGCGCGCGCCAAAAGGCGCATACATCATGCGAGAAGAGGCAGCGCGCTTACAGCGCTGTTTCATTTGTTCAACTACTAAGAACGTCGGATTTTATTGGGTGCGTGACCCTGCAAACCCTCAAGACGAAAAGGATAAGTTTACTTTGCCATTCTGTTCGCTAGAGCATTATGAGCAATATCAACAAACCCTTAAGCCGCAGAAACAAAAGCGGCAGAGAAAGAGGAAGCAACCAACTATAGATAGTTGCGTTGTCAAGCCAAAAAAGGAACCAAAAGTGAGAAAGGCAAACCAACATCCTACAGCATACGCACGAGAAAAAGGCTTTCGTGAAGGTGTAGCGCATCAAAGAGAGCAGGAGGATACACACCGTCATGCGCAAGAGTTTGCAGCGCAAGTTGGCAAGTCTATTATGATATTACTTGCTAATACGCCATATGACGACTGGCCAACAGTTGCAAAAATAGCATATAAACACGATGCATCCCAAAACGTAGTAGGTGCATATTGTTATAGAAAACTGAGGGGGTGGCCGTGGCCGTGAAAACATGGAACGAAAAGGTAAAGTTTCGCCTGATCCAAATGCCATGCTGTCAAGCGCTCATATGTTGGGTTAACCCGCGCACACCCAACTATTGCCCCGAATGCGGTAAGCCGGTATATGTCAAAATTAAAACGGAGCCGCATTGGACGCAACAGCACTGTGATGCATGGATCAAGTTTGTGGAGACTAAACCAAATGCAACGCCATGACTTTCGCAAATTGGCATGGGCGTTCTACTCCTGCCGACCTAAAAACGCGAACCATGACACGTATTATGCGCGTGCTTGGCTTGCCATTATTAGGGATGTGGGCACAGAGTTGACAAAGGAGGATACAAACGTAAAGCTTGAATGGTTCTTAGATTGCTGTTACTATGGTGATCCATCGAAGAAAGTTACCCGTAACATTAAGTAAGTTGCAAAGTTTATAGGGAGCCTCAGAAACTCCCTATATGCGTTGCAATTTAACCCTGCAACGAGTTGGAAGCAAACCCAACTATCTATAGTTGAAACGAGGATAGGTCATGAAACTCAAGACTTTACTACTATATATGCCGGCACTCTACTTTGTGTCGGTCAAGGAGGGTGGCCAGTCGTATTATCTACGCGGGCGGCCTGGAGGCGGCAAAAGCTTTACGCTTCGCAAGTTTCCGCAGATGATGAAAAAGGTATTTCCCGATAAGGAATTTGGGATTGTCATTATTAACGGCGCAACGCTTACCATGAGCAGTGCGTTGGGGTATATGTGGCCAGAGGATGCGCCTAGCGGTCGTAAGCGTAGCACGTTCACGGAGCCGTTCTGGCAATATACGAAGGAAGGCAAGCATCTTTCCGAATATGATGGTGGCATTATCTTAGTTGATGATGCTCACATGATGGACCCTGATTTAAAGAAAATCATGGGCGAGGGTGCCTATGACAAAGTGCTTGCCAATCACCGCTTGCCGTCTGGATGGGTGATATGGTTCGCGGGTAATCGTGCAGAAGATCGCGCGGGTGCTACGCGGGATTTTGATCACCTTATCACTCGCCGTAATCAGATCGATGTGACAGATGATCCTGAGGGGTTCGTTGAAGTGTTGCGCGAACTAAAGGCGCTTCCCGAAACAATCGAGTTTGCAGATAAGCATCCTATGGTTGTGTATATGACCGCGCCGGAGGAACAGGGACCATATTGTAACCCGCGCACGCTCACACAAACCGATGCCATGCTTCAAACCCTTATGGAAACATTCGGCATGGATCAGGTTCCCACTGATACTAACGTGGTGGAATTGGTGCAAGGTGGCATTGGTAGGTCTGCGGCGGAAGCGTATATGAAATTTGTTATCGAAGGACATGCGCTGCCGAAGTATGCAGACATTATCAAGGACCCTGAAAGGGTTGAAATGCCTCCGCGTGAACGTCCTGACTTGTGGCGCTTGCAGGCTTACAAGCTTGCCAAAGACGTTAAGGTGAAGGATGCTGAACCTGCCATGACTTATATGTCACGGTTTCCTGAGGAATTTCAGGTCTTGTTCGTGAAGGCAGCATATGCCTACAAACCAGAAGTTGCTATGACGCCTAAGTTTGGCGCATGGTGTAAAAAGAAATCTGCGCTTGTTGGACTGCTTACGGTTATCTCGCAAGGGTAACTATCTATAGTTGGTCTGCGGATTGGATGCGCCGCCTAAAAAACGGCGTATCTGGGGCAGACCCCCAAAACGAGGAAATTACAATGGCTACCATGAAAACTGAGTTTACCATCAAGCTAATCATGAACGTGAATGATACCGACAAGCGGCGCAACAAGGTTTACACTACTCTTGTTCGCGAACAGGCCGAGTATCTGGCTTCGCAAGCTGCAATGCTTAGTGCGCATCCTGTTAAAGTGGAGATAACCTACGAAAACAATGCGGAAGGTCGCGTTACCATTCCCGCGTTTAAAGCAGGGGCTTGACAGCCCCTAACACCTATGATACAGTATCGAACAATCGCAATTTCAAAAGGGTTATGCGATGGAACTAGCAGGGTTGGCGAACCTTAAAGCGCCGCTTGTGGGTCAGGCTCATAACTGGACACAGTTAAAGCTTGATACACAGCAACAGTATGAGTGGGACAAAACGCGCACTGCAATGTTGTGGGCGCAACCTGCTTTTACTGACATTCTCTATTCTATGATGGTAGGTGAGAAAGGCGAGCAAGCTTGGTTCACGGATCAAGTGCAAACGGCAGGAACAGACGATAGGTTTCTGTATTTAAACCCGCTCAAATATCTTACACGCAAACTTGAGTGCCGCATATTCATCGGTTGTCATGAGATTTGGCATGCGATGATGGGGCATTGCGCGATTATGTATCGTCTTCGTCTTGCCGGGGCTATTCTGTATCCTGATGGCGAGCGATTACCTTATGATGATAACACTATGCAGCGAGCGGCTGACGGAGTTATCAATGCTGGCTTGCTAGATGCCAAAGTTGGCGAAATGCCAGAGGATGCTATTCACTTCCCCGGTTTGATTACTGGAGAAATAAGCATTATTGATGCCTATCGCAAGCTGTTTAAGTATCAGCAGCAACAGAAGCAAAACGGTGGCGGCTCAACTATAAATAGTTCAAAGGGGTTCGACGTTCATATGACCCCTGGAGAAGCTCGCGGCAAGTCGCCGTCACAAGCAATGAGCGAACGCGATCAGCAAGCATGGGACATGGCTATCACAGCAGCGAAAGCTAGCATGAAGGGCCGTGGCACTGGAACTGGCAATCTTGAGGGTGTATTCGGTAAAGCTGTAGAACCGGATATTCCGTGGCAGGAGAAGCTACGCACCACGTTCAATCGCCGTGTGGGTAATGGTAGGCAAACGTGGGATAACTTGGATGAAGAGTTTGTCATCCGTGGTATTGGTGCACCTGGGCGCATAGCATGGGGCGTTGGTCGGGTGGTTGTGGCACAGGACAGTTCTGGTTCTATCACACAGAAAATGTCCGACATATTCATGGCGGCAACAGGGAACATCCTTGAGGATGCCCGCCCGCGTGAGCTTATCTTGTGCCAATGTGACGATGAAATCAAGATGTGGGAGGAAATCCTAGACGGCGCGAACCTTAAGCGCACATTGCGTAGGGGTTGGGGTGGAACAGACTTCCGACCAGTGTTTAACAAGATATATAAGGAGAGCCTAGAACCAGACATTCTCATATTCTTCACTGATATGGACGGCGGGTTCCCTGATAAGGCTCCCCCCTTCCCTGTCATATGGGCTTCCTCTGTGCCGAGAGAGCAAGTCCATCGTATGCCAAAGTTCGGCGACTTCCTCTATATCCCTATTAAAGGAGAACAGTGATGGGACTGCGTATTGATCTTGAAGGCGATAATGTATTTGTCCATGATTTAAGTGTTGACAAAATTCGCGCCTATGTAAACGGTGACGCGCCAGAAGTAGGAGAAATACTAGACGAGTGGTTCGATGTAGCACAAGGACCAGTATTTACTGGTGAAAAAGAAACTGTATATCTCATTATTCAGATCGAGCGTTGATGTATTCATGGGGGAGCTAACCACTCCCCCATTGGTGTGTCAACTATAGATAGTAAGCGAGGAGAGCGACCGTGAAACACGAAATTATTATAGATGCGACGATCTCAGAACCAGCGTCCATAAAAGACGACGAAGACACGGTGATCTTTATAATTAATTTCTATTCTGAACGAGAAGGAGATACGGTAGGAAAAATACAAACAACGCACATAGGCGATTTGTTCAGTCTGGCTGACAAAATTAATGCTCTGCATCCGGTACAAAAATGATTCCCTGGTCCTTTTCTTTCCTCAACGACTTCACGAACTGCCCTCGCAAGGCGTGGCATAAATACATCGCGCGCGATCTGCCCAAAGAAGACAGCCCGGCGCTCGCCGAAGGGATCAAGGTTCACAGCGCGCTGGAGCGCTACATCAACCGCCCGGGGTTGGGACAATGTTAACAGCACAAGCATCACAAGGAGAAGGTAGAGCGATGCGATACTTAGATGACGATAAAATCCTCAATAAGCGTATCTATCGCAGGATATGCTATATGATGGATGAAATTTGGAGCTACACGCGGGAGATTTATACTCCCGTTATTAGCTACAATGAAGCGCATTCTCTCTTCTGCCGGAAGGAGGATATTCCAGTTTTACAAGCGGCAGGGAGGATAATGCGGAGGTATAATGCGGACTATTCTGTTAGTGTCGAACCGGGTGTTACCATTGTGATAGAATGTCATGGTGGTGAAGAAATGCCAAATATTATGTTTCCTAAATCTTTTGCTATTGATACAAATTTAAAGCGTATTAATAATATGCTAGCTCCGCTTCGTAAGGCGCAAATGCAATGGATGCACTGGAAATATTCATTTGAAGCTATTTCCGCAGTGCTTGATAGGACGCGAGATTTTAATGTATTCTTTCCGTGGATTAATTTGCTAATTCCACCTGAGCTTATTGCTAATAGCCGACGGCCAGACATGGGCACGTTTCAAGTATCAAACTGGTTTGGCGGGTCTGACAATACGGCAGAGGCAAGGCAGCTTGTGCAACAATTTAACATTCTCACATCTGCTGTTCCATCGCATGACCATGTGTGGATACCGCGCGATCTTGTCATGTGGGCGAAAGAAGGTGCAACGATCATAACGCAATATAATATTATGAAAAGTAATGCCTATTTACGAGCTAAACTTGATAGCTATTGCAGACTTGATTTATCGTTAAGCTTTATAGAGCAGGAAGTATCGAAGCTACAAGTTGTAGCGTTGGAGAAGAAGAATGAGCAAAAAGCAGCGAAAAATCAAACAGTCAAAACAGACTGACCATCTTGGGGAAGACCATTCGACTAATTGTCTAGTGTGCGCGTTCTTTAATGCTGTCAAAGCTAAATATCCTACTTGGCCCGAAGTAGATGACTACGCATATAATGACATTATTAAATCAGTTGCGAAAATAGCTGGATATTTTTGGGGTTATATGGATAGGGATGAACACCTTATATTCATGAAACTGGTATTTGTTGCAGGGAACAAAGTGGAGGAATTGTTAGCAGAACAAAATGGAGAGCATACCGGCTCAGTTCACTAGGACAACTATAGATAGTTGGAAAGGAAATGAGGATGCGTTTCAGGTTAGATCAAGTCGCCACTTATATAAAAACAGGAAAAGCACCACCAGCATTAGTTAGGTTGGTGCGCAGCAATAAGGAGGTTATTTCTTTCCTTGCCGAATTGGAGAATAGACCACCACGCATGTTAGCAGTTGTAAAAGATTACGAAGCTGGTATGAAAGTTAGGGATATTGCAGAAAAATACGGTTGTGCAAGAGGGACTATTCATCGCTATGTAAAACTGGCTGGTATTAAAACTCATGGTCCTGGTGGATCATATGGACCGGAGAAGCGTAAAGCTGTGCTTCGCTTATATAGAGCAGGTGTGCCTCTTACAGACATTGCTGAACAAGAGGGTGTGTCGCAACCTTATATCAGCACAGCAGCACGTAAAGCAGGTTTGTATCGCTATGCAGCATATAAGAACGGTGGTGCAAAATGAAGCGTGAATGTGGTTCTTGCCAGCTATGCTGCAAGTTATTGCCTGTTACCTCTATCAATAAAGGTGCGGGCCATAAGTGCAAATACCAACGGCACAGGAAGGGGTGCGCTATCTATAAACAACTTATGGGCATTTCACCTGAGTGTAGGCTATGGTCCTGTGTGTGGTTGCTCGGAGATAACACTGAGGGGTTAGGGCGTCCCGATAGGACGCATTATGTCATTGATCCGATGCCTGACAAAGTAACTATTGATAGTTCAGAGTATGGGGTTAGTCAAGAATTTAGAGCTATTCAGATATGGTGCGACCCTGACTATCCAGATGCTCACCGTGACCCCGCATTACGTGCACATCTTGAACGCCTAAGCAAGCGTAACATATTGGCGTTAGTGCGTTATAATGCAGTGGACGCCCTCGTTCTCTTGCCGCCTGTATTCACAGGTCATGGGTTTTTGGAAATGTCAAGTAAAAACTCAAAGATAGAGGTAACTGGAGACGAACACATTAATCCTGATGGAACTTATAAAGATTCGCTTCATATGTTAAAAGCAATAGCGGAGGTTAGGGGGAAAAAATGAAAACTGCGCAAATCCTCTTGGAGGAATTAGCAAATATATTTACACAAACAAGTCATGAACTTCATATGCGAGCGAGTAAGCAAACAGATAAACAAGCTAAACGTGATAATACGATAGCTGCAAATGTATGGGGGCGCGCGGCTGCATTTTTGCGTAAACTTAAAGAAGACTTGCCCAAAGAATTAGCGGTAGAGAAGATGCACGAAGTAATTCGTAAGTATCATAATGGAGAGGACTAATTGGATACCGCACGATTTGATCGTTGGGAGCTTATTATCGCAGCGGATGGCTGGTATTTCTGGCCAGTATATGACTGCAACGATCATGAAGAATGGTTATCACCTACGGTAATTAGAAGTTTGGAGGGAGACATGCGAACATTAAATAAGCTAACAGAGGAAGAAATTGCAGAAGCCAAACGGCAGTGGGGGGTGGATACTATTACTTGTATCGCGTCTATGATAGACAATGATTGGAAACCTGCAAAAGGAGAAGAATACGAGTTTGACGAAGACGACTGGCTCGCCTATTGTAAGTGGGCTATGAAGGAATACGGGTCTGATCCTTTCGCGGGGTAATCATGGACATAGAAGCAAATAATGCGTATGATATGCTTATGGCCCTTGCGATAACAATCGTATGGGTAATAGTCTTGGCAATCAAACTATAGATAGTTGGGGGAGAACATGCATATTGATATTATCGCTAAATGGCTTGTGGAGTTAATATCCAACAATATCCAGGATTGTAATATTTGCGATGTGCCGCATATTCTCGACTACGATATAAAGCGAACTGGTCACGTTGAGAGCGTTGCACGTATCGATAGTAATGTTACAGTTGTGTTGCGCGGCGGTGAGCAGTATGAAATTTCTGTTCGTCTAATGGGGGGAAAATGAAATGACCCATTTTCAATTATTTAAAAGATTGCGAATAAAATCTATAAAAAGGCGAACGCGAGGATGTGCGCAGTGGCGTATGAGATTTGTCTATTCTCGTATCTCTATACAATTACCGAGTAGATGGTGGATGCTGCGCTACTATAAATAGTTAGAGTGTGTTATGCTTAGTAGTGAGAGTAAAACGCGTATAGCGCAATTAATACGGCTCTTAGGTAGTGACCAAGATGGTGAAGTGTTAGCTACTGTTCATGCTATAAAGCGTATCTTACAGAGCGAGAAAGCAGACTTGCACGATATTGCTAAACTCATAGAGGCAAAACCAATTCAAACCCCTAAAACGCCACCGCCTCCGCCGTCACGCCCTTCACCGTCACGCCCTTCGCCAAGAGATCGGCCGGATGATCCTTGGTTCCTTATTGATTTAATTTTTGAAAGCGATAAATTTATAAATTTACGAGCAAAAGACCGTGAATTTATTACGAAATTAGTATCACAAAATTATCAAGGATTCTTATCTGAAAAACAAATTCTGTGGGTTGATGACATTTTCCACCGTATAATAGGAGTTCAAATATGAAACGCATCTTCGGCGACTTTGAAACCTTCTGGAGCGATGATTACACACTCAAGAAAATGACACCAATTGAGTATATACTCGATGCGCGCTTTGAGTGTATTGGTTGTTCAGTCGCCGAAGATGAATTTAAACCTCCGCAATGGTTGCCGCGTGAACAGATAGTAGATTATCTTAATTCACAAACTAAACCTTATATGTTTATATCCCATAACGCATTGTTTGATGCGTCCATATTATCCTATCGCTACGGTATCCATCCCACCTTACTAATAGATACGCTAGGTATGGCCCGCGCTTTACTCATGGCGTTCTTACCAAACGGCCGCGCTTCACTCGAAAAGACAGCCGCATATTTAGGTGTCGGCAGGAAGAGTGAGTTTATACTTCAAACTAAGAACAAACGCGCTGACGAGATAGAAAGCGATCCTGAGTTTTATACTAGGTTTGTAGACTATGGGCGCACAGACTGTGACTTGTGTAGGGCGATATACTATAAGCTGGTAATGGACTTTCCCTCTGCCGAACACATTATTATGGATATGGTCATTAAGACCACTACGCAACCAGCACTCTCATTGGACCTGAACAAACTATACGAGCATTTATATAATGTAAAACAAGCAAAGGCAGAACTATTAGAGAAGGTAAGCACTACCCCACAAGTCTTAGCATCTAACGTGCAGTTCGCAGAATTACTCAGATCGTATAATATTGATCCACCTACGAAAATCTCACAGGTTACAAAAAAACTCTCTTATGCATTTGCCAAGACTGACTTTGAATTTATGGCGTTGGCAGAGCATCCTGATCCTGACGTGCAAGCTTTAGTAGCGGCGCGACTAGGGATTAAGTCCACACTTGAGGAAACACGCACAGAGAAGTTTATCCGCATTGGTGAAGCAACTATAAATAGTTGGACCGAACCAGTTATTCCCATGGCATTACGCTACAGCGGCGCGCACACGCATAGACTATCAGGAGATTGGGGGCTTAATTGTTTACATCCTGATATGGAAGTATTTACACCTAATGGATGGCAACGGATAGAGGATTGGCAACCCGAAACGCCTATTATGCAATGGTTTCCTGATGGTAAATTAGAATGGGAAATCGCAGCAAAGAAAATAGAGCGACAAGAAAATAGTTATTTAATTTGGTTTAATGCCCCATTTGTCAATGGGGGTTTTACTACAAATCATCGCATACCGTATTGGTATAAAGGGCGTATACGCATAAAATTGGCTGGAGAAATAGAACAAAGTAGACTCGATAATATCCCTATACATGGAAGATTTGAAAATACTTTAAATAGATTTACTCTAAATCAGACAAAAATACTTGTTGCGCTCTCTGCTGATGGTAGTAAACTATATGAAAATATTGGTAGTAGTAACGATGAACCAAGACAAACAGAATGGAAAGGTGGTTGGCAATTTGGATTTATTAAACAGAGAAAAATTGACCGTCTGCGAAAGCTTTTACAAGATGAACAGATTATATTTAACGAATGGTCAGATGGACATTTAACTCAGTTTACTATTAGAGGTAGTAATACTCCTATATGGATGCAAAAAGGAATAAATGAATGGGTGTTATCATTGTCGCCTGAATGCATGGATATATTTTTAGATGAACTTCCACATTGGGATGGAATGTATTGCCAAAATCAAAAACAAATAATCTTTTACACAACTATACTTAGTGAAGCTCAATGGGTCCAAACAATTGGCTTCCTACGCGGTAGGCCAGCTACGCTTAAATTTTATTCTTCTAGATATGATGTATATTTTAGAGAAAGCAAAACAACGTCTATTTCTAAAATTCAAAGTCTTAAAAAACCCTATAATGGAAAAGTTTATTGTCCGCAAGTTACCAGTTCATTTATTATTGTTCGATATAATGGCGCAATTTTTATTACTGGAAATTGCCAGAACTTACCATCAAAGAAAACTAAAACACTTAGGGACGCTATTATCGTTCCACCGGATCATGTGATCTTAGCAGTTGATGCATCACAAATTGAGGCACGACTTACTGCATGGTTCGCAGGACAAAAAGATTTACTCCAGCGGTTTGAAGTTGGGGCAGATGTATATAGCGAATTTGCTACAGATGTATTTGGTTATCCATGTTCAAAAGAAACACCATTGGAGCGGTTCGCTGGTAAGACCTGCATCCTTGGATTAGGCTTCGGTATGGGTGGCCCTAAACTACAATGGTCACTCAACTACGGTGCACAAGAAGCAGGCATAGACCACTATTTCGGGCTACCCGAAGCGTATAACTTTGTGAATTTCTATCGCGGTAGGTATGACCGCATTGATGCCTTTTGGGATAGGCTGAATGCATACTTACCACTGCTCGCTATGGGCGGTAGCGATACGGACATTGGACCGTGTAAAGTTGACCACCAATCCATCCTCCTGCCGAATGGACTACGGTTATACTATCATGACTTAAGATACGATGCTGAGGCTGGAGAGTGGAAGTTTACTTATGGGGGCGGCAGGAAGAAGCTGTGGGGAGGGAAATTCCTTGAAAACCTTGTGCAAGCGTTTGATCGTATCATCATTATGGATGCTGCGTTACGTGTGTGGCAGCGCACACAGATACGCTTTGCTCATAACATTCACGACGAATTGTTATATGTAGTGCATAAATCTATTATTACAGAACTAAAACAGATAGTAATAGAAGAAATGGAGCGAAGACCAAAATGGGGTTTAGATATACCATTAAAAGCAGAAGCTAAAATTGGCACTAGCTATGGAGATTTAAAATGATAGGGGAAAATTTAACTGAGGCGCAACTATAAATAGTTGTGGTTTGAGAAGGGTATTGACATTGACTAACAAGTATGCTACAGTCACGAACAAAGGATAAGAAGCGATGAAAATAAATACAAGAGTGTCAATCCCGACATTGCAAGATATTGTCGGCGTTACACACGTAGAGGCGCAAGTTTTGCAAATTCTCATGCACAAGGAAGTTGCGACACATGATATGTTTACTGATCTAAGTAACGGTCGTGTGCGTCAAATCATTCATATTCTTCGGAGCAAACTTGAACCCTTTCGCGTCCGTATATTCCTCAATTGGGAGAATGGCTATTCAATCCCTCTCAAAGACAAACTCAGACTTAAG
>Ga0126381_100000985_pt1 | contig 30962 bp, 35 predicted proteins | sample PanSoiMetPlot_28_FD_96465 | JGI IMG/M metagenome (GOLD analysis project Ga0126381, IMG submission 96465) | Tropical forest soil microbial communities from Panama - MetaG Plot_28 | ecosystem: Environmental > Terrestrial > Soil > Tropical forest > Bulk soil | place: Panama | collected 2016-02-17 | reverse complement strand
TTGAGATCGGGATAGGTCAGCGACTTGACGGTCGCCTTGCGGTTCATCACGCCGTCGATGAACAGGCGCAGACCTTGGTGCGCACCGCCTTCTCGACGACGGTGCGCGAGGCGGGCGACCTCTCGGCCGGCGTGTTCGACCGCGACGGCAACATGTTGGCACAGGCGGTCACCGGCACGCCCGGTCATGTCAATTCGATGGCAGCGGCGGTCAAGCACTTCCTCGACGCCTTCCCGCTGAAGACGATGCGCCCGGGCGACCACTACATCACCAACGATCCGTGGCTGACTTGCGGACATCTGCACGATTTGACTGTGGTCAGCCCGACCTTTCTGCGCGGCGAGGCGGTCGGGCTCTTCGCCAGCACGGTTCATGTCGTCGATATCGGCGGGCTCGGCATGGGTCCCGACGGACGGCAAGTCTTTGAGGAGGGGCTGTCGATCCCGCTGATGGCGCTGGCGCGTGAAGGGCGGATGAACGATGACTTGCTCCGCGTGATCCGCGCCAATGTCCGCGAGCCGCTGCAAGTCGAGGGCGACGTCTATGCGCTCGCCGCGTGCAACGACGAGGGCAGCCGCCGCCTCGTCGAGATGATGGAGGAGTTCGGCATAACCAATCTCGACCGGCTCGGCGAGCACCTCATCGAAACCTCGCGGCAGGCGACGATCGAGGCGATCGGCAAATTGAAGAAAGGCTCCTACCGCAACAGCCTGACGATGGACGGCTTTGATCGCCCTCTGACCCTGGCCGCCGAGATGACGATCAGCGAAAACGGCATCCATGTCGATTATACTGGCACCTCGCCGGCGAGTGCCTTCGGCATCAATGTCGTGCTCAACTACACGACCGCCTACACCGCGTTCGGCGTCAAGTGCCTGGTGGCGCCGGAGGTGCCGAACAACGCCGGCTCGCTCACGCCGATCACGGTCAGCGCGCCCGAAGGTTGTCTCTTGAATGCCAAGCGGCCGCGCGCCGTCGCCGCCCGGCACACCGTCGGGCACATGCTGCCCGACGTCGTCTTCGGCTGTCTGCATCAGGTCATGGAAGGCGGCGTCCCGGCCGAGGGCGCGTCTTCGCTGTGGATACCGCAGATCTACGGCGGCGCCGACGTGCTCGACGAGCTCGGCGCAGAGGAGGGGAGGGAGCCGCCCGACATCAAGCCGTTCAGCACGGCGATCTTCCATTGCGGCGGGGCCGGGGCACGGCCGGGCAAGGATGGGCTCGACGTGACCGCTTTCCCGAGCGGCGTGCGCACGATCCCGGTCGAGGCGACCGAGGCCGTGGCGCCGGTGTTATTTCGCCGCCGCGAGTTCCGCGAGGGCTCGGGCGGCGCCGGGCAGTTCCGCGGCGGGCTCGGTCAGGTGATCGAGCTGGGCGGCGCCGACGGTACGCCGATCGCGATGCTGTGCAATTTCGAACGCGTCGGCAATCCGGCGCGCGGCCGCGACGGCGGCGGGAACGGAGCGGCCGGCCGGGTCACGCTGGTTTCGGGCAAACCTATCGGCCCCAAGGGCCGGCAGAGCGTCCCGGGAGGCGATTTCATCCGGCTCGAACTGCCGGGAGGCGGCGGTTTCGGCAATCCCGCCGAGCGAGATCCCGAACAGGTCACCCTCGACGTCGCCGACGGGCTCATCTCACGCGAAGCGGCCGAGCGTGACTACCGCGTCGGGCTTGGCGCCGACAGTACCGTCGATCGTGCGAGGACGGCGCGGCTCAGGGGGGTACATGCAGCCGAATAGCGGCGACGGCGGTTACCAAACGACCTGCACGCCGTAGGCAGCGAAAACCCGATCGCCGGTAGCGATCGGGATCCCCTCCGCGAGCGCCTGGGCGATTAGGAGGCGGTCGAACGGGTCGCGATGATGTAGGGGCAGGGCTTCAAAGGCCCGTAGGTGAGCCAGCAAAATCGGTAACAAGGCAAAGTCCTCTTCGCGGATAACTTGCTCAAAATCATCGTCGAATTTTAGCTTACCGAGGCCGCGCTTGATCGCGATTTCCCATAGCGTCGCAATGCTGATAACGATTTCATTTCGCCCGTCGCTGATTTCCTCATGCGCGCGGGACGATAGACGCGACGACGCGTCGCGCCACCATAGCAGCGCGTTTGCATCAAGCAGCAGCCGCATCAATAGTCCCAGCGCTCGAACAGGTCTTCGATCTCGGTATCAGTGAATTCGAAATCGGGCGATATCCAGATCTTGCCCTTTGAACGGCCTGGGATGCGGCACTTAGGTTCCTTCGGGACTGGGACGAGGCGAACGAGCGGCTCACCATTACGAGCGATCACAACGTCCTCGCCCGCGAGCGCTCGCTCGACCAGGCGAGAAAGAGAGCTTTTCGCCTGGTGCATGTTTACGACTTCGGTCATTGTAACTGCCGCCTAGCTAATTTAGCTAAACGTCTCGTCTCAACAGGAATTTGTCAAGGCGAGCTTGGCGCCCGGGGTGGACGGAGGCGACGGCCGCGCGTAGGTTTCGCGCATGATTCGCCCGGTCGGTCTTGCGCCCTATGCCTCGAAGCCGGGGGAATCGCGCGGCAGGCTGCATCCGGAGCCCGAACATTCGGTGCGGTCGCCGTTTCAGCGCGACCGCGACCGCATCATCCATTCGACGGCGTTTCGTCGGCTGACCTACAAAACGCAGGTCTTTGTCTATCACGAGGGGGATCACTACCGCACCCGGCTGACGCATAGCCTCGAAGTGGCGCAGATTGCGCGCACGATAAGCCGGGCGCTCGGCCTAGACGAGGATCTGGCGGAGACCTTGGCTCTGGCTCACGATCTCGGCCATACCCCGTTCGGCCATGCCGGCGAGGAGGCGCTCAATGTTGAGATGGCGCCCTTTGGCGGTTTCTCTCACAATGACCAGACCTTGCGCATTCTCACTCAGCTCGAACGGCGTTACGCCGAATTCGATGGGCTCAATTTGACATGGGAGACGCTCGAGGGGACCGTCAAGCACAACGGCCCGTTGCGCGGCGCCGGCATCGAACGCCCGGTGCCGCCGACGATCGCGGAATACGACACTTGCCATCCGCTCGCGTTGGACACTTTCCCTAGCGCCGAGGCGCAGGTCGCTGCTCTTTCCGACGACATTGCCTATAACAACCACGACATCGACGATGGACTGCGCGCCGGGCTGTTCGCGGTCGCCGATCTCGCCGAGGTACCGCTGGTCGGACCGGTGTTCCATGGCGTGGCGTCTCGCTATCCGGAGATCGAGGAACCCCGCCTGATCCACGAGTCGATCCGTCGGCTGATCGATCGGATGGTAGGTGATCTGATCGACGAGACACGCCGGCGCCTCGCTGCCAGGGCACCCAAATCCGCCGACGAGGTGCGGGCGCTCGATACGCCGATCATCGGTTTCTCGGACGAGATGCGGCGCAACGACCGCGCCCTCAAGGATTTTTTGTTCGAGCGGATGTATCGTCACTATCGGGTCAACCGAATGAGCTCAAAAGCGCATAGGGTGGTCCACGACCTGTTCGCGCTTTATCTTGCCGAGCCTCAATGCTTGCCGCGTGAATGGCGCCACCTCGCCGCCGCCCCGGACGAGCCGCAGACTGCGCGCGTTGCGGCAGACTATCTTGCCGGAATGACCGATCGTTTCGCACTCGACGAGCATCACCGTTTGTTCGACACCTACGCCCGGACATGACCGCTCGCTGCTGATTGGATCGATGCGTTATTCGGGGTTGACCGACGGCTGCCCAGTTCAGATTTGAATGCAACTTAGCGGACCTGATGTCGTTATGCAGCAACTCCAAACCGTCATGACCGGACTTGATCCGGCCATCGACGCCCGCGACACAACTTCCACTGCGGCTGAAAGGGGCGTGGATCACCGGGTCAAGCCCGGTGATGACGATTGGCTGGCCCTAGGGCTCCCGAACCTGCGGCAGCATGTTCGTAATCGGGCGGTTGTGGACAGCAACCGCATATGACCAATATTTTTGCGGATTTCCACCGTCTCCTGCTGGCTGCCCTCGGCGAGCTGGTGGCCAAAGGGGAACTGCCGCTGGGACTCGATTTCGGCCGGGTCGCGGTCGAGCCGCCGCGTGATCCGGCGCATGGCGATTTGTCGACCAACGCTGCAATGATGCTGGCCGGAACGGTCAAGCAGAACCCGATGGCGCTCGCCGAGTGCATCGCTGCGGCGCTCGCCAGGCGCGAACTCGTAAGCGGCGATTATCGCGGCGCCGGGTTCACCGCAGCGCCGGCGAAGCCGGGTTTCATCAATATCCGACCAAACGCCGAGGTGTGGCACGCGCAATTGCGCGCGGTCCTTTCCGCCGGCACGGCGTTCGGCGATTCGCCGCTGGGCGGCGGCGCCAAAGTCAATGTGGAGTTCCTTTCGACCAATCCGACCGGCCCGATCCACGTCGGGCATGCCCGGATTGCGGTGATCGGCGACGCTCTGGCGGCGCTGCTGTCCAAGGCTGGTTTTGCAGTGCACCGCGAATACTACATCAACGATGCCGGCGCCCAGGTGGACACGCTGGCCCGCTCGTTGCACCTGCGCTATCGCGAGGCGCTGGGCGAGGAAATCGGCGAGATCCCCGAAGGGCTCTATCCCGGCGATTACCTGATCGGTCCCGGCCGCGCCCTGGCGTCGCGCGAGGGCCGAAAATGGCTTGGCAAGCCGGAAGCCGAGTGGCTCACACCCTTGCGCGAATTCGCGGTTGCCGCGATGTTGGATCTGATCCGCGACGATCTCGCGCGGCTCGGCATCGGCTTCGATGCCTTCGTCTCCGAGCACGCGATTACCGAGGCGGGCGCCATCGACAAGGCTCTCGCTGCGCTTGACGACCGCGGGCTCGTCTACACCGGCCTGCTCGAACCGCCCAAGGGTAAGCCGCCGCCGGATGATTGGGAACCCCGTCTGCTGACCCTGTTTCGCGCCACCGCGTTTGGTGACGATGTCGACCGGCCGCTCAAGAAGTCCGACGGCACGTGGACCTATTTCGCGGCCGATGTCGCCTATCATTACGACAAGTATCGCCGCGGCTTCAGCAGCCTCATCGATGTCTGGGGCGCCGACCACGCCGGTTACGTCAAGCGCATGCAGGCCGCGGTGAGGGCGATCACCGACGGTGCCGCCGCGCTCGACGTCAAATTGTGTCAACTGGTCAACCTCTTCGATCGGGGCCAGCCGGTGCGCATGTCGAAACGCGCCGGGACGTTTGTCACGTTGCGGGAAGTCCTCGACGAGGTCGGCAAGGACGTGTTCCGCTTCATCATGCTGACGCGGCGGAACGACCAAGCTCTGGACTTCGACTTCGCTAAAGTCGCTGAGCAGTCGAAGGATAATCCGGTCTTCTATGTGCAATACGCGCACGCCCGGGCCGCCTCGGTGATGCGGCACGCCGCCGAGCAGTTTCCCGACGACGATCTGTCCGACGCCGCGCTTAGCGCGGCATCGCTCGACAGGCTCTTGGACCCTTCCGAACTCGCCCTGATTCGCCAGCTTGCGGGCTGGCCACGGCTGGTCGAGGCTGCCGCAGAGGCCCACGAGCCTCACCGCATCGCCTTTTATCTCCAGGAACTCGCCGCCCAGTTTCATGTGCTGTGGAACAAGGGCAAGGACGACGCGACGTTGCGTTTTATCCTTGCGTCCGATGTTGAATTGACCCGCGCGCGTCTGGCACTGGTCCGCGGCGTCGCGCTGGTCATCGCTTCGGGGCTCGCCGTGTTCGGGGTCGAGCCGGCGCGGGAGATGTGACAATGGTGTATCAACTTGGATCGGCGGGTGCGGACGGGCGAGCCGAACTCTATGCCTACCGGCGAGATGATGGGCCGCGGCCCCGATTCCGTGGACTGGTCGCCAGCTTAATCGCGGTCGTCGTCATAGGCGTGTTCGCCGGCGGCCTGTGGTTCGCCTATCAGCAAGGATTGCGGCATGGGGGTGTGGTCAGCGGAAATGCCGACGTCCCACTGATCCGCGCCGACGAGCGTCCGACCAAGGTAAAGCCGGAAAGACCGGGAGGGATGGAAGTCCCGGATCGCGACAAGCTGATCTATACTCAGAAGCGTCCCACGGTCGAGCATCTGCTGGCGCCGCCTGAGAGGCCGCTCCCGCGGCCCGCGGCGCCTTCGGGAGCTGCTGCGCCCGATGTATCCCAGCCTCAGCCGGCACCCGCGACATCTGCAGGGAACCCTTCGTCCGAAGCGCAGTCGCAACAGTCCGCCGCCAAACCGCCCGTCAAGCCCGCATTCGCCGCGACCAGACCGGCGCTGCCTCAGAAGGTAAGTGGCACCCGGATCCAGCTCGGATCTGTGCGCAGCGAGGAGGCGGCGCGCCAGGAATGGGACCGTATAAGGCGAGCGAACCCGGACCTGCTTGCGAGCCTCTCGGCGACACCGGTTCGCGCCGATCTCGGCGATAGAGGTGTGTTTTATCGCGTTCTGACCGCTCCGATCGCGGATGCGGATCGGATTTGCGGGGAGTTGAAGCAACGCAACGTCGGGTGTCTGATTGTCCGATAGAGCGCCACTCCCGATTGTTCTGGGTTGCTCCGGTGAGCGCTTGACTGCCTTTGAGCGCGATTTTTTCGCCGCTGCCGATCCGGTCGGCTTCATTCTGTTCCGGCGCAACTGCGGCTCACCCGAGCAGGTGCGCGACCTCGTCGGCTCATTGCGGGGCTGCGTCGGCCGCGACGACGCGCCGGTTCTGATCGACCAAGAAGGCGGCCGGGTGGCTCGGCTGCGGCCGCCGCATTGGCGTTGCTACCCGTCGGCTGCGCAAATCGCCGCGTTGCCGGACCCGTGGGCGGAGGCGGCGGCACGCCTCGGCGCAAGGCTGATCGCCGACGATTTGGCCCGGCTCGGGATCACGGTCGATTGCCTGCCAGTGGTGGATCTCCCGACATCCGGGGCGGATCCGGTGATCGGCGACCGCGCCTACGGGAGCGACCCTGAGCGGGTTGCGCGCCTCGCCGGCGCCGTCTGTGCGGGGCTGCTCCAGGGAGCAGTCTTGCCCGTCCTGAAGCACCTACCTGGCCATGGCCGCGCGCGCGTCGATAGCCACTACGCGTGCCCCTCGGTCGAGACGAGTTCCGAAGAATTGGCGCACACGGATTTTGCACCGTTCCGCGCCCTGGCCGCGATGCCGTGGGCGATGACTGCGCACATTGTCTATACGGCCGTCGATGCTTCGGCGCCGGCGACGCTGTCGTCGCGCGTGATTGGGGAAATTATCCGCGACGAGATTGGCTTCGATGGTGTTCTCGTCTCGGACGATCTTTCGATGCGGGCGCTCGGCGGCCGGCTCGGTGAACGCACGCGGGGGGCGCTCGCGGCCGGCTGCGATCTTGCTCTCCATTGCAATGAAGACCCCGGCGAGATGGAGGAGGTCGTAGCGGCGGCTCGGCCGCTTTCGCCGCTCACGGCGGCGCGACTCCAACGCGGCGAAGAGATGCGCCGGGGCTCTGTCCTTAGTGGCTTTGATCGCCGGGAAGCCGAGACGCGCTTCGACGCACTCCTGGCGGGCGCACCCATTTCGGAGGTCGCCGGATCGTGAACCCGGCGGACGGCATGGCGTCGATGGTCTATCAGGCGAGCACCTGGGTTCTGCCGGTCGTCTTTGCGGTAACCTTTCACGAGGCGGCGCATGGGTTTATTGCCTATCAGCTCGGCGACGATACCGCCCAGCGGGCAGGCCGCGTCACGTTCAACCCGCTCAAACATGTCGACACGTTCGGCACGATCATATTGCCGGCGATCCTTATTCTCGTGCGCTCGCCTTTCCTGTTCGGTTATGCCAAGCCGGTACCGGTCAATTTCCGGCGGCTCGACAGCCCACGGCGCGACATGGTGTGGGTGGCTTTGGCTGGGCCCGGGACCAACGTGCTGCTCGCGATAGCCTCGTCGCTGTTGTTTTACGGGGTCGGGTTGATGCCGCCGAGCCCTGGCGAGTGGTTGGCGGAAAACCTGATACATTCGATCCAGATCAACGCGGTATTATGCGTCTTCAACATGCTGCCCTTGCCACCGCTCGACGGCGGGAGGGTCGCCGTCGGGCTCTTGCCCGATGCGCTGGCGTTTCCGCTGGCTCGGCTCGAGCGTTACGGCATGTTGATTCTCCTGCTGTTCTTGTTCCTTATCCCCTATATCGGCGAGCAGACCGGTCACAATCTCAACATCCTTGCGTGGCTGATCGGCGCACCCACCGATGCGCTGATTCGCTTCGTCCTGGCAATCACCGGGCAGAGTGGGTGAGCCTGCACCCTGTCGAAAATGCGCAGGAGTTTGTGCTCGAGCTCGACGGCTACGAGGGCCCGATTGATCTGTTGCTCGCGTTGGCGCGCGAACAAAAGGTCGATCTGGGCAAGATCTCGATCCTGGCGCTCGCCGACCAATATTTGGCGTTCATCGCGAGGCAACGCTCGCTCAGTCTCGAGATAGCCGCCGACTACCTGGTCATGGCGGCGTGGCTGGCCTATCTGAAATCACGCCTATTGCTGCCTCAGCCGGTGCAGGACGATGCGCCGAGCGGGACCGAGCTCGCCAGCCAGCTGGAGCATCGTCTCCGATTGCTGGAGACCATGCAGAACGCCGGGGCTCGGCTGATGTCGCGTCCGCGGATCGGACAGGACGTGTTCTTCCGCGGGGCGCCCGAGGGGCTGACGGTAATCCCGGTTCCGACTTACGAGCTCACTCTTTACGAATTGTTGCGCAGTTACGGCGAGAGCCGCCGCCGAACCGAAGCGGTGGTGCTGGCGATAGAGCCGGCTGAGTTTTATTCGATGGACGATGCGCTCGATCGGCTGGCGCGTTTCATCGGTCGTGTGCCGAATTGGCGCGAGCTGGCGAACTTCTTGCCGAGGGAGCTGCGCGGCGAGGTGTTTCGCCGATCGTCGCTTGCCGCGACTTTCGCGGCCACGCTCGAACTGGTGCGCAGCGCCCGCATCGAACTCCGTCAAGATCGGCCCTTCGGGCCGATCTACCTGCGCAGCCCCGTCCGGGCCAGCGCGCTTGCGATGGGTGCAAGCGAGTGATCGAGCGAGCGCAGCAGTTGCGGCTCATAGAGGCGCTGCTGTTCGCGGCAGCGGAGCCAACCGGCGAGGAAGCGCTCTCGCGGCACCTCGACGAACCGGCCGATGTCGCGGGGCTATTACGCGAGCTGGCCGAGAGCTACGCTGGGCGTGGCGTCAATCTCGTCCGGCTGGCCGGCGGCTGGGCATTTCGCACGGCGCCGGACCTCGCGGCCAAACTCAAAATCGAAAGACCAGTCGCCCGCAAGCTGTCGCGGGCCGCGATCGAGACGCTTGCGGTAATTGCCTATCACCAGCCACTAACGCGTGCGGAGATCGAGCAGATCCGTGGCGTCGGTCTCGGTAAGGGGACGCTCGATACGTTGATGGAAGCTGGTTGGGTCCGCCCCAAGGGCCGGCGCGCATCCCCTGGCCGCCCACTCCTCTGGGTGACTACTCCAGGCTTTCTCGTGCATTTTGGCCTCGACACTCTGAACGAACTGCCGGGGCTGGACGAGTTGCGCGCTGCCGGTCTCCTCGACCTCACCTCGCTCGCCCTGCCCGAACGGGCAACGGAGCAACAGGCCGAGCAGGAGGTCGGCGCAGAGCCCTGACTGCCTGGGGTGGTGCGCCGGCCGATGTTGCCCATATCACTGCCATCTGACATCATCGCGCCACTTGCGAATGTTGCAGAGACCTGACCAGGACGCTGTGGGGCGCCGTCGCGATGCTGTTTGATCTCGGCATGTCCGAGCTGTTGCTGATCGGGGTCGTGGCACTCGTCGTCATCGGGCCGAAGGATCTGCCCAAAGCGTTGCGCGTTGCGGGCTTCTGGGTCAGAAAGGCGCGCACATTGTCGCGCGAGTTTCAGAGCAGCGTCGAGCAAATGATCCGCGAGGCGGAACTCGACGAAATGCGGCAGGAGCTGAAAAAGGCGACCGAGATCGATCTCGAAAAGGAGTTCCGACAGACCATCGATCCGACCGGGAGCCTGGCCGAAAGCCTGAAGCCGCCGGAGTTGCCGAAATTCACGGATGTCGATCTGCCGGCTGCGCCGGCCCCCGAAGCTCAGCGGCAAGCTGCGACAGAGAGCGCAGCCCCGCTGCGTGAGGCTCAGGCAGAGAACGGCGAGCCTCCCCAAGGTGAACCGGTTGGCGAGATTGGCGTCGCCCCCGCGGAAGCGGGGGTCCAGGATAGCCGTCGGAGCCCTGCGGCCCTGGAGTCCCGCTTACGCGGGAATGACGGACCGGAACGCTCGCAGAATTGGGAATGACGGAGGACAGGGAAGCCGAGCTCGAAGAAGGCAGGATGCCGCTACTCGATCACCTGATCGAGTTGCGCAATCGGCTGATGTGGTCGATCGGTGCGCTGATTGTCGCGTTTTTGATCTGCTACCAGTTCAAGGAGCGCATCTACGGGTTTTTGGTGCACCCGCTCGCGGTTATCTTCGAGGGACAGACCGGCCGACACCTGATCTACACCGGCCTGACGGAGGCCTTTTTCACCTACGTCAAGGTGTCGTTCTGGGCGGGGCTCTGCCTCGCTTTCCCGATCATCGCCAGTCAGATCTGGAAATTTGTCGCTCCTGGCCTCTACAAGAACGAGCGACGGGCCTTCTACCCCTATCTCTTTGCCACACCGGTGCTGTTCGCGATGGGGGCGGCGCTCGCCTATTTTGTCGTGATTCCGGTCGCGTGGCGTTTCTTCGTCAGCTTCGAAACGCCGGCCGCTGCCGATGGCGGGCTCCCGATCGTGCTCGAAGCGAAGGTCAACGAATATCTGTCGCTGGTGATGACGCTGCTCTTTGCGTTCGGTGTCGCCTTTCAACTCCCGGTGTTGCTCACTCTGATGGCGCGGGTGGGTCTCGTCACCTCTGCCGGGCTTGCCTCCAAACGCCGATATGCTATCGTCATCATGTTCATTGTTGCGGCGGTGCTGACGCCGCCGGATATCGTGAGCCAAACGAGCCTTGCGATACCCTTGATCATCTTGTTTGAGGCCTCGATCGTCTCCTGCCGGATGGTGGAGAAGGCCCGCGCCCGGCGGGAGGCCGAAGAGGAAGCGGAACTCGCCGGCAAGGGCAAGACCGCCGCCGGAACCTAACGAACGCGAGAGCGGTGGACGAGCAGCGCCCGGCTCCCTATATCCGGGCACCATGCTTGCCGCGGCCCTCCTACATGACCAACTGGGTTTGATCCGGCGATCCGGGAGGTGCCCCGGCCGAGCCTGGGCATGACAGGCTCAATGCACGATCTCAGATGGATTCGTGAGAACCCGGCGGATTTCGACCGTGGCCTAAAGCGGCGCGGTCTGCTTCCGCGCGCCGCGGAAATCCTTGCGATGGACCAGTCGTGGCGCGCGGCGGAGACCCGTGTCCAGGAAGCGCAGGCCCGGCGCAACCGTGTCGCCCGGGAGATCGGTGCCGCAAAGAAGCGCGGCGAGGGTATAGGGCCGCTCCTCCGGCAGACCACCGAGGATAGAGAAGCCGAAGCCCAAGCTGTCGCCGAGGCGGCGCAATTGCGCGAGCAAATCGAGGAAATTCTGGCCGGTCTGCCGAATTTGCCTGCCGACGACATCCCGGATGGGCCGGACGAGACGGCCAATCGGGTGCTGAGACATTACGGGGATCCGCCACGTTTCGATTTCGCGCCGTTGTCCCACGAGGCAATCGGTGAGCGACTGGGCATGATGGATTTTGCGCGAGCCGGGAAATTGTCAGGTTCGCGATTCGTCGTGCTCCGGGGCGCGCTCGCACGACTGGAGCGGGCATTGGGCCAATTCATGCTCGATATCCATACGACCGAATTTGGCTACACCGAGGTGTCGCCGCCGCTGCTGGTCCGCGACGGCGCGGTTTTCGGAACCGGCCAGTTGCCTAAGTTTGCCGAGGATCTGTTCCGGACAACCGACGGCTATTGGCTGATCCCTACAGCCGAAGTTCCGCTTACCAATCTGGCAGCCGGCGAAATCCTCGAGGAAAATGCGCTGCCGCTGCGCTACACGGCCTGGACCCCATGTTTTCGCTCGGAGGCTGGTGCGGCGGGCAAGGACACTCGCGGCATGATTCGGCAGCATCAATTCGAGAAGGTGGAGCTGGTCTCCATCGTCCGGCCGGGTGACTCTGCCGCCGAGCACGAACGGATGACTGCCTGCGCCGAAGAAGTACTGCGGCGGCTCGGCCTCGCCTACAGGGTCGTGCTATTGTCTACGGGCGACATGGGGTTTAGCTCGCAAAAGACGTATGACATCGAGGTTTGGCTACCCGGCCAGGGGACCTACCGCGAGATTTCCAGCTGCTCGAACTGCGGCGCGTTCCAGGCGGTGCGCATGAAAGCACGCTACCGACCAGCCGAAGGCAAGGGAACATTACCGGTTCACACGCTCAACGGGTCGGGGCTAGCGATCGGACGAACCCTGATCGCGATCCTCGAGAACTTTCAGCGGCACAACGGCACAGTGGCGCTTCCGCCGGCTTTGCACCCGTATATGGGAGGGCAGGAGGTCATCGAACCTCATGGATGACGGGCGCATCGAGCTCCCCAAGGCCCGCACTCTCGTCACCAACGACGACGGTATCGGGTCCCCCGGTATCAAGCTGTTGGAGGAGACTGCCCGCGACCTTTCTTCGGACGTCTGGATCGTGGCGCCCGAGCAGGAACAGAGCGCCGCCAGCCATCCGCTGACGACGAGGCGTCCGCTGCGCGGGCACGCAACGTTATGCGGTCGACGGCACGCCGACGGATTGCGTGATGTTGGCGATCAAGCACCTGCTGCGCTTGCGCCGTCCTGATCTCGTCCTCACCGGCATCAATAGCGGCGGAAATGTCGACGAGGATCCTCGCGCCAAACCTTATTATTGGATCGGTCCGGTCCGCGAGGAGGAGGTTGCCGAGCCCGGAACCGACCTGGCCGCGATCAACGAGAAGCGGGTTTCGGTTACCCCGATCTACATGAACCTGACCAACTTTCGCGTCCTCGCCTCGCTGAAGAGGGTATTCGGGTGACCTCTGGCCGAGGCGGCCTGGCGGAGCCGGGCTTGATCCAGAAGAAACTGCGCCTGCTGATGGAACTGCGCCGCGCCGGGATTGCCGACACCCGGGTGCTCGGCGCCATCGAAAAGACCCCGCGCGAGAAGTTCGTGCCCGCCTCTTTCGAGGACCAAGCCTACGAAAATATGGCCTTGCCAATCGGCAATGGGCAGACGGTCAGTCAGCCCTACGTCGTGGCGCTGATGACCGAAAAGCTGGAACTCGGAGAACGGCACAAGGTCGTCGAGATCGGTACCGGTTCCGGTTACCAGACCGCCATTTTAGCAGCCCTCTGCCGGCGGGTGTTTACGATCGAGCGTCATCGCGAACTGCTACGCGTAGCCGAGCGCCGGTTCGAGGAGCTACGCCTGCGCAACATCGTTTGTCGATTCGGCGACGGAACAAAAGGGTGGCCCGAGCAGGCTCCGTACGAACGTGTGCTGGTGACCGCCGCGGCTCCAGAGGTGCCGGCCATCCTGGCCGACGCGCTCGCTCCCGGCGGCGTCCTGGTCGTCCCGATCGGCGAAGATCACCGCGACCAGCAGCTTGTGCGCGTCCGTCTTCAAGGCGGCCGGTTTTCGACAGAGGATCTGGGGGCGGTTCGGTTCGTCCCGCTCGTCGCCGGCTTGCCGCGGGGACAGGTGGACCAGGGCTTGACATGACTTGGTGTTGACATCCCAATTAGCTGGGTTTTGTGCGCGTCGGGGGGCGTGCGGGGGGAACATGACGTATCGCATCGGCGCGCGACGCGGATTTGGCTTCGCGTCTTTGGCTGCGGCACTCGGTTGGGTGCTGGCAGCCTGTGCTCCGCGGCTGGAGGGGTCGGCCCCGGTGGTCAGCGGCGGCTCACCGCCGGAGCGTGGCTCGGAAACGATCACGATCCAGCGCGGGCAGACTTTGTCCGAAATCGCCCACAGCCACCATCTCCCGATGCAGGTTATTGCCGAAGCGAACGGTTTGTCGCCCCCTTATCGGATCCAGGTCGGGCGCACTTTGATCATTCCGGGGGCCGCTCCACCGCATTCCCCTGCAGCGCCCGCGTCAGTTGCGGCTCTGGCCCCTCCACTTTCGCCTGAAGTTCGCCAGCCTATGAGCAGCCCGAATCAGCCTCCGCCGGCTGCACCGGGGGCTCCGTCGGTTTCGGCTGCGCCGCCGGCTCCACCGGCCGCGATGTCCGAGATCCCGTCTGCCCCGACTGCCGCGCTGCCCCCTCGAGCGGTCCCCGAGACGCCGGAATCAAGTGGCGCGGCGACACCGTCGACTCGCGACAGCAATGAATTTCGGTGGCCGGTTCGCGGCCACATCCTTGCCGCGTATGGTTCCAAATCCGATGGCACCCGTAATGACGGCATCAACATCGCCGCGCCGCGCGGTGCCGCGATTGAAGCCGTCGATGCCGGCGTCGTCGCCTATGCCGGAAACGAGCTTCGCGGATACGGCAACCTTATTCTCATCAAGCATCCCAGCGGCTGGATCTCGGCCTATGCTCATTGCGATAAAATTCTGGTCAAGCGCGGCGAAAAAGTTACGCGCGGACAGGTGATTGCGCGCGTCGGCTCGACGGGCAACGTCAGCGAGCCGCAGCTGCACTTTGAGCTTCGCCGTGGGCAACACGCCGTCGATCCGCGCGAGTTTCTGCCCCCGTTGCCGACCGCTGCCACCAAATATTTCTGGTCCGGCTGAGAATTCCATTCCCCAAGCCGTCGATTGCCGCCGCAATTATCCTCGTGCTATTCGGCTCCGGGAGGTAATGGCGCGAATTGGGCTCTGAGGAGAAAAGTGATGCGCTTCGGCTTCTTTGACCAGCTGCCGTGTGCAAGCGGCTATACGGAGCGTCAGCGCTATCGGGACATCATCGCGCAAATCGAACTGGGCGACGTTATCGGCTTCGATACGGCATGGCTCGGAGAACTTCATTTCAGTCGAGCATTCTCGATCCTTGCCGATCCGCTGATGGTATTGGCGGCTGCGGCGCAGCGTACGACCCGAATCCGCCTTGGCATCGCGGTTACACTCTTGCCGTTGCACAATCCGGTAAAAGTTACGGAGCAGGCCGCGATCACAGATATTCTCAGCGACGGGCGCCTCGAGCTTGGGGTCGGCCGAGGCACTGCCCCCTTGCATTACTCGGGCTATGATGTCCCGCAGGAAGAAAGCCGCGAGCGTTTCGATGAAGCGCTCGAGTTTATCCTCCGGGCTTGGACGAACGAGCAGTTTTCTTTCGAGGGAAGGCATTTTCGGGCGCGTGAGTTGGCGATCATCCCGCGGCCGCTGCAATCACCTCATCCGCCGATCCGGATTGCCGCTAACAGTCCCGACACTTTCCCCATGGCAGGGCGGCGCGGGTTTCCGATATTCGCCACGCCGTTGATAAACCCGCCAGACAAACTCAGGGAGGGGCTTGCGCTCTATCGCGACACCTTAGGCAGTCATCCGGGCGACACGGCTCTGGCTTTCCCAGTGCATGTCACTACGAGCCGAGCACAGGCGCGCCCTGAGTGCGAGCCCGGTCTGCTGCGTTTTCTGCGTGAGGCCGCAGAGCGGCTACGCCCCCTCGGCGACGCCGACATCAAGAGCTTCGAGGCGTTTCGGCAGGTCCTGACCCGAATCGAGCGCATCAAATACGAGGACCTCGACCAAGAAATGGGCGTGTTCGGAGATCCCGATTATTGCGTCGAGCGGGTGCACGCACTGAAACGCGAATACGGAATGGATGAATTCATCTGCTATTTCAACCAAGGCGGGATCATGGACCCAGCCATGGTCAGGCAATCGATGACGTTGTTCGCCAGCGAGGTGATGCCGAATTGCCGATAGCTTGGGTTACGCCAACGCCTTGCCAAGCCGTCCGGCGAGATCCTGAATGAACTGCCAAGCGACGCGGCCCGAGCGCGATCCGCGCGTGATCGACCATTCGCTGGCCTCGGACTTCAATTGGTCGAGCGGCAGATCGAGCCCATAGCGCTCGGCGTAGCCCTGCACGATCGCGTGATAGGTGTCCTGATCGAGGCTGTGAAATCCGAGCCACAGACCAAAGCGGTCCGACATCGAAACGCGTTCCTCCACCGCTTCGGCCGGGTTGATGGCGGTCGAACGCTCGTTCTCTATCATGTCGCGGGGCATCAGATGGCGGCGGTTCGAGGTTGCGTAGAGCACGACGTTCGCGGGCCGTCCTTCGATCCCGCCTTCGAGCACCGCCTTCAACGATTTGTAGCTTGCATCGTGCTGATCGAATGACAAGTCGTCGCAAAACAGCAAGCAGCGGCGTGCGGTCACCCGCAACAGGGACAGCAGTTGGGGAAGACTTGGGATGTCTTCCCGGTGAATCTCGACGAGGGCAAGCGCGCGCGGATGTTTCTCGTTGACTGCGGCGTGTGCGGACTTGACGAGCGAGCTCTTGCCGGTGCCGCGCGCGCCCCACAGCAACACATTGTTGGCCGGAAGGCCGGCGGCGAACCGCTCGGTGTTGTCGAGAAGAATGTCACGGACCCGGTCGATCCCGCGCAAAAGGCCGATCTCAACCCGATTGACCTGGTAAACCGGCTCCAGCCAGCCGCGGTCAGCGTGCCAGACGAAAGCGTCGCTGATATCGAGGTCATTGGCGGGCGGCGCCGGGGCGGCGAGGCGCTCCAGGGCACCGGCGATGCGGTTCAGCAACGGCAACAAATCGGGGTCAGTCTTCGACAAGCTTTAGATCCTGGTCGAGGAGCCGCCGGAGGCTAGCACACCGCCCAAGAACCGCGGAACGAGCCTTGGCATTGCCCTTTAACCGGGCATCGGATACCAATTGGCCTGCCGCGGGCCAGCACCATATGACGATCAATGGCGGGCGCTCCCCGACGGATGCGGCTCGCGATGTTGAGGCACCATTCCAATGTGGATTTCCACGGCTTATGCTCAAGGAACGGGCATATTCGACCAGAACGCGCTGATCCAGTTTCTGCCGCTGATCCTGATCTTCGTCGTATTCTATTTTCTCCTGATTCGCCCGCAACAGCGCAAGGCGAAGGATCACAAGACGGTGCTCGACGCTCTGCGGCGCGGGGATCGGGTGGTGACCGGAGGTGGTATTATCGGAACGGTGGCGCGGGTCGACAATCCCGAAGAGGTCAGCGTCGACATTGCCGACAATGTGCGAGTTCGCGTGTTGCGCAGCACGATCACCAGTGTGCTCGCCAAGCCCGACCCGGCCGCCGCCCGTGAGGCGGCCAGGCAGAAGACTGAGACTCGGGCAAAGGTCGGGACAAAAGAGTGATGCATCGGGTGTCAGCAGTACCGGCGATCACCTCAGAATAGTAAGCTCACGCAATGCTGTATTTCGCAAATTGGAAGATTGCTCTGATCTGCGCGATATGCGCACTCGGTGTGCTGTTGTCTATACCGAATGTGTTCAGCCCGTCTTTCTTGGCGCGAATGCCGAGTTGGCTCCCGCACAAGCAGGTAGCGCTCGGCCTGGATTTGCGGGGCGGGTCCTACCTATTGCTCGAGGTCGATGTTGCCGCGGCTCAGCGGGAGCGCCTCAATTCGATTACCGATAGCGTGCGGAATTCGCTGCGCGACGCGAATATCGGATATACCGGGCTCAGCGTCGAAGGCGATGCGATCGTCTTCACGATACGCGAACCCGGTCAGATCGAAGCTGCGCGCCAGGCGTTGCGCAAGATCGATCCGGACCTGACGGTCGATATTGCCGCCGACGGCGCGGGGACGATGCGCTTCAGCACCGTCGCGACCGAGGCGAGGCGTCGCCAGGCGGTCGATCAGTCGATCGAGATCATTCGTCGCCGGATCGACGAGACCGGGACCAAGGAGCCGACGATCCAGCGCGAGGGGGCGGACCGCATCCTCGTTCAACTGCCGGGGGTGGATAATCCCGAGCATGTCAAAGCCTTGCTCGGCCGTACCGCCAAGCTGACCTTTCAGCTCGTCGACACCACCGTCTCTGTGGAGGACGCCCGCCGTGGCCGGCTGCCGCCCGGCGACGAAATACTGCCGGCGGAGGAGGGCAGGGCGGGCCGCTCGGGACCTGCCGCCTATGTTGTGCGCAAGCGGGTCATGGTTGGAGGGGACACCCTGGTGGATGCCCAGCCGACCTTTCAGAACAACGAACCGGTGGTCAGCTTCCGCTTCGATGCGGCCGGAGCCAAGCGTTTCGGGGATGCGACGCGTGATAATGTGGGTAAGCCGTTTGCTATTGTGCTCGACAATAAAGTGATCAGCGCGCCAGTCATCCGCGAGCCCATTCTCGGCGGCAGCGGCATCATTTCCGGGAGTTTTACCGTTCAGTCGGCGAGCGATCTGGCATTGCTGCTTCGTGCAGGCGCGCTGCCGGCACCGATCACGATCCTAGAGGAGCGTACGGTCGGACCCGACCTGGGCGCCGACTCGATCCACGCCGGAACCACCGCCTGCATAGTCGGCGTCGTGCTCGTCATTATGTTTATGATCCTGTTCTATGGTCTGTTCGGGGTATTCGCGGACATCGCGTTGTTCTTCAACCTATGCCTCATGCTGGGCACACTGTCATTGCTCGGGGCCACGTTAACCTTGCCCGGCATTGCGGGCATCGCGCTGACGATGGGCATGGCGGTCGACGCCAATATCCTCATCTATGAGCGTATCCGCGAGGAGGTGCGCGCCGGCCGAACAATGCTTTCGGCGCTCGATGCCGGGTTCAAGCGCGCCTTCGGGACGATTCTCGACAGCCACATCACGACCCTGGTCGCGGGGGCATTGATGTTCTGGCTTGGCTCGGGTCCGGTCAAAGGATTTGCCGTGACGCTCAGCATCGGCGTGCTGACCTCGTTGTTCTCGGCAATCCTGGTGACCCGGCTGTTGATTGTCACATGGCTGCGCCAATGGAAACCTAGAGCCATCCCGATTTGACCGCGAACCCAAAATGAGACCGCTGATCGTCATCCGGCGCACGCCGAAAATTGATTTCATGGCTTGGCACAAGCTGGGGTTCGCGTTCTCCTTGTTGCTGACCCTGTCCTCGGTCGTGCTGTTTTCGACGGTCGGCCTTAATTACGGCATCGACTTTATTGGCGGCACGTTGATCGAGGTTCGCGCGACAACGGGACCCGCCGACCTCGGCGATATGCGGCAGAAGCTTGATGCGCTCCACATCGGTGAGCCCTCTCTACAAGGGTTCGGTCCACCGACCGATGTGCTGATCCGGCTGCCGCGCCAGCCGGGCGGCGATGCTGCGCAGGAACAGGCGGTACAGAAGGTGCGCCAGGCGCTCGGCTCCGGCTTCGAATATCGCCGTGTCGAGGTGGTTGGTCCGAGTGTCGGCAGCGAATTGATCCGTGCCGGGGTGATCGCCACCGTCCTCGCTCTCTTCGCGATCGCGGCGTACATCTGGTTTCGCTTCGAGTGGCAATTCGGCGTCGGCGGAATGATCTCGACCTTGCACGATGTGCTCACGACGGTGGGCTTGTTCGCGCTGCTGCAGCTCGAGTTCAATCTCACCACCTTGGCGGCAATCCTTACAATCGCTGGCTATTCGGTGAACGATACCGTCGTGATCTATGACCGCGTCCGCGAAGCGCTGCGAAAATATCCCCGAATGCCCTTTCGCGACCTCATCAACCTCGCGCTGAACGAGACCCTCTCACGAACAATCCTGACGGTCAGCACAGTGGCGCTCGCCGTTCTGGCACTGCTGTTCCTTGGCGGCCAGGTGCTCAGAGGGTTCAGCATCGCAATGCTGTGGGGCGTCGTGATCGGCACCTATTCGTCGCTCTTCATCGCGGCTCCGATCCTTTACTACGTCCGGCCGAACCGTGCCGCGATCGCCCGGTCCGGCGAGACGGTCCCCGCCCGCGCCCCTGGAACTCGCTGAGCCCGCATTCCGCAGTGATGGATCTTATTCCCGTTGCGACCGTCGGTCGCCAGGTCATCGAACGCTATGGGGCAAGCGGATTTCGGGTGAGCGGGCTGATTTATCATGGCCCGGTCCTGGTGTTCCCCGACCGCACGGTGCCATGGGCCGCCGCGAGCGCTGCGGATGTAACGCTGGACACTCTCGCCCCGGTCATCGAGCATGGCGGCGTGGAGATTCTGCTGCTCGGTCTCGGCGTCTCGGCGAGAGCCGTTTCTGCGGCGTTGCGGACGAAACTGCGCGCTGCCCGGATCGTGCTCGAGCCGATGGACACGGGCGCTGCATGCCGCACGTACAATGTGCTGGTCGCCGAGAATCGCCGGGTTGCGGCGGCACTGATCCCGCCTGCCTAACCCAAGCCGACTATCCGCCGTGCTGATCATGGTTCGGCCCGGGAGCCGGGGGGAACCGTCTACCGTGTATCGGTGTTGGTCATGTAGACTTTTGAGGGAGTCGATCATGGCTTTATCTGCACGCTTGCTTGGTACGGCGGCGCTCGTCGCCGGGCTGGCGATAGGTCCTGCAGCACATGCCGAACACTGGCACGGGGGCTGGGGTCACCATCATGGCGGCGGCAACGCCGCTGGCGCAGCGATCCTCGGCGGGCTTCTCGGCCTCGGCGTCGGCGCCGCGATCGCAGCGAACGGCGGGTATTACGGCTACCCGGGTTATTACTACGCGCCCGGCTATTACGCCCCGCCTTATAGCTATTACAGGCCGCCTTCCGCGTACTACACCCCGACGCCGCCCCCCATCTATTACGGCTACTGAGCTCCCGAAGCCCTGAACCGAGATCCTGGAGTATTCCGATGAGAATTATCCCGCTGACCGGTGTTACATCCGTCACGGTCGCTGCGCTTTTCTGGCTCCCAGTTGCCATGGCGCAACCACAAAACGCCGCAGTTCAAGGGGCGTCTCCGCCGCCTCCTGCCGCCGAGGCTTCCCCGATGGCCGGTCACCCCGTACCTGGCAAAAACGCGGAAGAACGCGTCGAACGCCGCATCAAAGAATTGCACAGCCAGCTACAGATCACTCCCGCGGAGGAACCGCAGTGGAACGAGTTCGCCCAAGTAATGCGCGAAAACGCGCGCGACATGGACCAGGCATTCATGCAGCGCGCTCAGCAGTTCCCGAGGATGAACGCCGTGCAGAACATGCAATCCTACGAACAACTCTCCCGCGAGCACGCGCAGCGGGTGGAGAAATTGGTTCCCGCGTTTCAGAAACTGTATGACGCAATGCCAGACCAGCAGAAGCGTCTTGCCGATCAGGTGTTCCGCGCCAATGCCGAGAAGCACATGGGGCGCGCGGCGCAATCGCATAGCGGGTGAAGGAGGATCGACGAGCCAACCCTTGCGTTGAGTAGTAAAAAGCGGTAGCGGGCACATTTCTTGCTCGCTTCACCTCGGGTGAGCGAGTTCGGATATGGTACGATACGAGATAAGTGCATCTCCAGGGATCGGTCACAACGGCGGACCTCCGCTCGATCCCGCGGCTCACTGGCGGAAGTTCTGTTGGAAGAAGGCCTACGCGCGGGTCTGGAAGGTACCGCCGCGCGAGATAGCAATGGCTCGGCTGGCCCGAGCCCAGGCGCTCGGATTGACCTATCGCGAATATACTGCGGTTCTGCTCGACAGGGGTGTGCACCTGTGAAAAGCCCCGCCGAGACGGGGCTTTCGTCGTGTCGGCCGACTTCTAACGCGCCTTTGAGAGATTCTGGGCGACGAAATCCCAGTTGATCAGATGATCGAGGAAGGTCTGGACGAAATCCGGCCGGCGGTTCTGGTAATCCAGATAATAAGCGTGCTCCCAAACATCGCAGGTCACGAGTGCGCTCTTGCCTTCAGCCAGCGGGTTGACCGCGTTTGGCGTCGCAGTGATCCGGAGCTTGCCGGCCTCGGCGACGAGCCAGGCCCAACCGCTGCCAAACTGGCCGACGGCGGCTGCTTTGAATTGCTCCTTGAACTTGTCGACGCCGCCGCAGTCGCGATCAATCGCTTGCGCAACCTGTCCGGTCGGCGAACCGCCGCCATGCGGCTTCATGGAGTTCCAGAAGAAGGTGTGGTTCCACACCTGCGCAGCGTTGTTGAAGATCCCCGTCTTAGAGCTGTCCTTGGCAGTGGCCTTGATGATGTCCTCGAGCGACTGGCTCTCCGTCGGAGAGCCCTTGACGAGGTTGTTCAGGTTCGTGACATAGGCTTGGTGATGCCTGCCGTGATGGAAGTCCATTGTCCGCTCGGAGATGTGCGGTTCGAGCGCGTTCTTCGGGTAGGGCAGGGGCGGCAGTTCGAAAGCCATGGCGACCATCCCGGGTTATGTGAAAGAACTTCGTCGAAAAACGCCGGTCCCGGAGCGACGTTCCACTGATGCGGATCGCCTGTCGCCGATTGCGGCGCTGGTGCAGCGCCACGACCGCGACCGGTTTCAAACCGTGCTGTTTGCCCCGGCCGCGCGTCGCGAGGCGCTGTTCGCGCTTTACGCCTTCAATTACGAGATTGCAAGGGTTCGGGAGACCGTCACGCAGCCGATGCTCGGGCAGATTCGGCTCCAGTGGTGGCGCGAGAATATCGCCGCCGCTTTTGAGTGCGGCGCCATCCGTCGCCATCCGGTCGTCGAGGCGCTTGCCGCCGTTATCGGCGAATTCCGGTTGACCCGAGACCACTTCGATCGATTGATCGATGCGCGCGAAATCGATCTCGCGGACGAGCCGCCGGCCGGCCTTGCCGCTCTTGAAGACTATGCCGAGGCGACTTCGGCGCGACTCGTTTACCTCGCGCTGGAAGTCCTCGGGGTGCACGATTCTGCCGCGGATGAAGCGGGGCTGCACGTCGGGATCGCCTATTCGCTCGCCGGGCTGTTGCGGGCTATCTCATTCCGGGCCCGACCGATAATCCCCCCGGACATTCCCACGCGAACCGGGGTCGCCGAACTCGCCGAAGCGGCCTTACGGCACCTCGAAGCGGCGCGCGTCCGCCGCGATCGGATACCGCGGTCGGCTCTGCCTGCGCTGCTTCCCGCCGTCGTCGCCCGGCGATCGCTGGCTCGGCTCAAGCGAACGGGATACGACCCTTTCGACCCTGATCTTCTAACTCCCGACCCGCTGCAGAGCTGGCGACTGGCCGCTGCGGCCCTGTTCAACCGGTTCTGACGTGCGGGTCCTACCGCCCCTGGAAATCGGGCAGGCGGCGATCGGCCATCGCCTTGATGCCTTCTTTGAAATCCTCGGTGCGGCGCAGCCAGTCCTGCTCGACGAGCTCGCGCTCGGTCGCGGCTTCGATCGCGTCGCACAGCCCGCGGCGCACCGTCTCGCGGGTCGACATGACAGCGAGCGGCGCGGACTGCGCGATCTCGAGCGCCAGCGCCTGTGCGGCGCTGCGCACCTCGGCGAGCGGCACCAGCACCTCGGCCAGCCCGATCCGAACCGCTTCGTCGCCGGGAATGCGCCGCCCGGTATAGAACATCAGCGCCGCCTGCTGAGCGCCGACGAGCCGCGGCAGGGTCGCGGTCAGGCCAAACCCGGGGTGAAAGCCGAGCCGGTTGAAATTGGCGCTGAATCGGGCCTCGTGACAGGTGACGCGGAAATCGGCGACGAGCGCCAGACCGAGGCCTCCGCCAACCGCGGCGCCGTGCACGGCGGCGACGATCGGCTTGCGGGTGCGGAAGAGGCGGATCGCCTCCTTGTAGAGATGACGGCCGGCGCCGCTGCGGCTGCCCTCCGATACGGTTCCCGTTTCCATGCGCTTCGAGAAATCGGCGCCGGCGCAGAAGGATCTTCCCTCGGCGGCGAGCACGATCGCCCGGCATCCCGGGTCGGCGTCGAGCTTCTCGAAGGCCTCGCCGATTTCGGCGATCAGATCGCTGTCGAAGAAATTGTGCGGCGGGCGGCGCATCTCGACCGTAGCTACCATCCCGTCGAGGCTGACGCCGATCTCCTTGAAGCCGGTGTAATCGCTCATCTGAGCCACTCCTCATTCGTGTTTAGCGCTGGACCTGGTTCGGGATGTCTCTTCTGCCGAATTCTCGGCCTCTGCTGTCTCTCGTTTCATCTTTGCAGCGAAATAACCAGCGATCGCCTCTAGAGTGTTTGGTGTTCGTTGAAGTAACGGCAGCACCGTCATCGGCAGAAAGCCCGTGATGCCAATAAACCCAATTAGCGTTAGCGAGATTGCTTGAAAGCCAAATTTCGGGTCCTGACTAGCATTCAATAATAAAATAAATTGGTGAAATGGTATATAGAAACACATCCATCCGAGCGCTGCTCCAACAAAATTTAACCAAACATCGTGCCAAAAGGGTATTTTTCTAAACGAAAATCTTTTACCTCCGATTACGAGTGGCCCCGTGAACCCCAAAGAGATGCTGAAGATTACAGCGATCGTGCCGTACACATATTGAGCGGTCCGAAGCGACACGGCGTTAGCGTTTGACGATCAGCGCATCGACCACGCTCAGCCCCTGTCCCTGTGGATGAACAATGACCGGGTTGAGGTCGATCTCCTCGATCAGATCGGCATGGTCGGCGGCGAAACGCGACAGGGTCGCGATCAGCTCGGCCAAAGCCACTTTGTCGGCCGGCGGGGCGCCGCGTACCCCGTCAAGGACTGCCGCGCCCTGAAGCTCGTCGAGCAGTGACAGCGCTTCCTCCCGACCGATCGGCACCGGAGAAAAGACGACGTCGCGCAATACTTCAACATGGATCCCGCCGAGCCCGACCATCAGCATCGGGCCAAAATCCGGATCGCGCGTCGCGCCGAGGATCATCTCACGCCCCGGCCGCGCCATCGCCTGGACCAGGACGCCATCTATAGCAGCCTGGGGATGCGTCGCCCTGGCAGCCGCCACCACCCGTTGATAGGCATCGCGGACTCCGACTTCGCCACTAACGCCGAGCGCAACAGCGCCGGCCTCGGTCTTATGAGTAATGTCGCGCGACTGGACCTTGAGCGCGATGGGGCCGTCGATGTGGGCGGCGGCAGCGACCGCCTCCTCGGCATTCGTCACCAATGCCTCGGGCGGGCGTGGCACACCATAGCGCGCAAGCAAAGCCTTGGCCTCGGTCTCGGTCAGCACGGGGTGGGCGGCGGTGAGCGCGCGGCCGACCTGCTCACGCACACTCGATGGGGTTTCCTTCGCCGCCTTCGGCTCGCGCCGGCGCGCCTGGAACTGGGCGTAGTCGACCAGCGCGCGGATCGCACGAGCGCAGCTCGGCATCGAGGTGTAGCAAGGGATGCCGGCCTCCGCGAACGCCGCCATCGCCCCCTCAGTCGCGGTCGTGTAGGTGGACAGCAGGATCGGCTGCTCGGTCGTGCCGGTGACCTCGGCCAGCTCCTCGGCACGTGTCTTCGCAGTCGTCTCGTTCGCAAGCGAGCCAATCAGCAGGATCGTATCGATGCGCTCGGACTCGCGCACGATCTCGACGAGCTTGGCGTAACCGACCTCATGGATTGCCTGAGCTGTTCCATCGACCGGGTTCTGTGCCGAGGCATAGGACGGCAACAGCGCCATCAAGCGTTGCTGCAGTTCCTCTTCGAGGACCGGCAGTTCGAGCCCGTGTGCTGACAGGATGTCGGACATCCATACGGCGCTGCCGCCCGAGCCGGTGATCACCGCGACGCGGTTGCCCTTCGGTAATTTGCAGAAGGCGAATGCGGCGGCGATGTCGAGCATATGGTCCAGGTCTTCGCCGCGCATGATGCCGTGATGGCGGAAGATTGCGTCGTCGACCGCACCGGCATGGGCCAATGCGCCCGTATGCGAAGCGGCGGCGCGCCGCCCGGCCTCGGAGCGGCCGACCTTAGCGAGGATGAGGGGTTTAGCGGCAGCCGCAGCCTTCTCGGCGACGGCGCGGAGCCGGGCGGGATCGCGGATGCCTTCGAGATAAGCGAGGAATACGTCTGCACCGCCTGTATCGATCAGCCAGTCGATGTAATCATGTGCCTCGAGACAGGTCTGGTTCCCGGCGCTGGCCTGGTACGTAAAGCGCAATTGCCTCGGCCGGCCACGGCTCAAAAACGCGAAGGTCAAGGCGCCACTCTGGCAGCTGACCGCGATCGCCCGGCTCTTGCCGCTAAGCGGGAAAAGGCTCTGCTTCGGGTCGTGGAATACCGGGCTAAAGGTTGCGACAAGTGGTTTCAGAGGATTAACAATGCCCTCGGAATTGGGGCCGCAGACGACGATGCCGGAGCGCTCGATGACTTGGCGCAAAGCCTGATCTCTCGCCTGCGCCGCCACGCCAGGTTCCTCGGCGAAACCAGAGCTGATTATGACTGCGGCGCGGACCCCTTTCTGGCCGCATTCCTCCAAAGTCTGCACGACGTAGGCTGCGGGCACGATAACGACGGCAAGATCGGGCGCCTCCGGCAATTCGGCGACGGTCGTATAGCTCCTCAGGCCGAACACTTCGGGCTGGCTGCGCGTCACCGGATAGATGCGCCCGGGATAGCCGTGCTCAATCAGGAACTGGGTCGTCCGCCCGCGGAGGGTGTGGGTATCTGCTGACGCTCCAACGATCGCGACGCTGCCCGGAGAGAAGAGCGGCTGTAGATCCGGCATCGACTCAGCGCAAACCGAGGCCGCGGGCGATGATGCCGCGCAGCACTTCGCGGGTACCGCCCTGGATCGTCAATTTGGGCGCGATCAGGGTGGCGTAGCGCAACGCTTCTTCGAACCGGTCATCATTGCTGTCGGGTTGCGAGTCGCCGGTCTGCGGCGCGAGGAGCCGCACCTTGTCCGGCAGGGCCTGCTCGAAATTCGTTCCGAGGTCCTTGACGACGGCGGCCTCGACCGACGGCGTCTTGCCCGCTTGCAGCATCCCGGCAACCGAGAGCGACATGCGCCGCAACGTTGCGAGATGCGCGACCTCGCGGCCAATCCCCCCGGCAAGGCGCTCGCTCGGCTCTTCTCCAGCCCGGCGAACCAGTTCGACCAGAGCCGGAAAAGTCTCGATCCACCGGTCGGGGCCGCTCCTCTCATAGGCGAGCTCGTCGGTCGCCTGCTTCCACGCCATGTCGACTTCGCCGATCAGATGGCTGTCGGGGAGAAAAGCGTCGTCGAACACGACCTCGTTGAAATCGTGGGAACCGGTCAGGTTGATAATCGGCCGGGTGATGATCCCTTGTGTCTTCATATCGACGAGGAACTGGGTCAAGCCGTGCCGCCGGTTCTCCTTGGTCGGCGGCGAGGTGCGCAACAGCGCAATCATGTAATCCGACTGGTGCGCATTGCTGGTCCAGATCTTGCGGCCGTTCACCAGCCATCCGCCGTCGGTCTTCGTAGCTCGGGTCGAGGCGGCGAACACGTCGGAGCCGGAATTCGGCTCGCTGAGCCCGATGCAAAAACAAAGCTCGCCGCGCGCGATCTGCGGCAGGATCTTCTGCTTTATCTGCTCCTGACCGTAGCGCAGGATGACGGGGCCGCTTTGCCGGTCGGCGGTCGAGTGCGCCCGCGTCGGGGCGCGCGCCGCCAGCATCTCCTCGGTGACGACGTAACGTTCGAGATGCGAGCGCTCGTGGCCGCCGTATTTCTTTGGCCAGGTCATCCCGATCCAGCCCTTGGCGCCAACCTTGCGGCTGAACTCGCGCGAGAACGAGCCTTTGCCGCCATTGGGCGAAAACGTGCCTGCCTCGATCTCCTGCCGCAGAAAGGCCCTGACCTCCTGCCGCAATTCTTTGGTCTCGGGCGGCAGCTCGACCGGATCGAAGCGGAAGCTGAGATTCATTGTTGTCTCACGATCCTGCGGTGACGAAAGGCCAAAGCTCATCGGCGCCGCGCGCCGCGACCATGCGGCCGAGGCGTGCGGCCCATACCGCCTCGTTGCCGAACTCCTCGCGCCAGGACCATAGCCGGCGCGTCGCATGATGCAGCGAGTGCTCGTAGGTGAAGCCCATTGCGCCGTGCACCTGGTGGGCGATTGCCGCGCCGGTGCCGGCTGCCTCCCCGCCGCGCACCTTGGCGATGGCGACCTCGCCGATCGCAATCTGCGGGCCGGCGCATGCTTCTGCGGCAGCGTCGGCTGCGGCGCTCGCCGCAGCCACCTCGCCGGCGAGTATGGCCAGATTGTGCTGCACCGCCTGAAACTTGGCGATCGGCCGCCCAAACTGCGAACGGTCGAGCGCGTACTGAACCGACTGTTCGAGGATCTTCTCGAGCGCTCCGGCGATCTGCTGCAAACGGACCGCGGCGCCGAAACAGACGAGCTGATCTTGATCGACCGCCGCCGGCCGCACGGCCTCGGGCATAGCGCCGTCGAATGCGACATCGTCGCGTGGTTCGCCGGCCAGGCTTGTCGCTTGGCTGATTGGCAGACCCGATGTGGCGACCAGCGCTACGACCGGCTCGCTGCCGCGATGTGCCCGGACAGCGATGTGGCCGGCGTTGCGGGCGAACGGCACCCGGCGTGCCCGGCCGCTCAGTGTGCCGTCGGCGGTCAGCGCGATCCGGCCATCGGTATGGATCGGGGCGATCGTGAGCGGTCCGCCCGGGACCGCGATTTCGGCTTGCATCAGCAGCCAACCGGCCATCAATGTCTCGGCGAGCGGCACCGGCGCCGCGAACCGGCCGGCTACGCGGAGGACGGCAAAGCCGTCGGCCAGTGCCGCCCCGGCGCCGCCAAGCTCGTCCGGGACCCAGGTGAGCGGCAAGCCGGACTCCTCCAAAGCCCCCCACAAGGATTTGGGCCAAACCCCCTTCTCCGCCTCGTTGACGGTGTCGGGCCCGCACAAATCCTGAAAGATCCGGGTCGCGGTGTCGACGATGATATTGTCTGTGTTATCGGCCATCGGCTCCGTTCCCGCCCTTGTCGGCAAAGATCGTAGATCAGCGCGCCGGTGGCGGGAAGCCCTCGCCTGCTCAAACGTGGCTTCGGTGACTCTGAGCCGGCCACAGCTTAAAATTGAATCGATAATTACAACCCGCTGCATCTGCAGCGAGTCTGCAGCGAAACTCCCCGTAAGGTCGTAAAACTCGCCCTGGTTCGGCACCCGAAGAGGATGCCGTTTGTTCCTCGTTAAGCGCAATTCTACGACGAGAATGAGGAAATTTAAGGGCCAGAGACCGTCACGAGGCTTACTTCGCCCCTGGGCGGGGCCAGGCGGGCCGCAACGACGGTTCGACCCCGTCGATCAGAAATACCCGACCTTGCGACGTCGAGAGGCGAACCTTCAAAGCTGCCTGGTAATCGTCTGACCGATACCAGCGTCGCGCGGTGGCCGCGTCCGGGAACTCGATGATGACGATCCGCTCCGGTGTCGGCCCGCCATCGAGCAGTTCGATCTTGCCGCCGCCGGCGACGACGCGGCCGCCAAAACGCGCAACCGTGGCCAGCGCGACCGGCACGTGTGTCTGGTAGGCGACGGAGTCGGTGATGCGAATTTCTCCGACGATGTAGGCGGGCATGCGACCCTCCGCATTGGGTACACAGTGTGACGCAAACCGCCGCCTCGCCGCAACCGGCTATAACCATAAAAGAGTTCGGGAGTGGCCGAATTCCTGGGTTAATCTCGCGCGAAAGCGACGGCCCGACATGGCCGCCCCCGCCGTCTTGCCACGGAAATTTGCTGGGCCGGCTTGATTACCGAAAGCGTTTCCCTTAGGCTAGCATGTTGTCTAGCTCGAAGGATTTTTTATGCGCGAAATTGGGGCGTTCGAAGCGAAGAACCGATTGGGTGCCCTGCTTGACCGCGTGGAGGAGGGGGAGGAAATCGTCATCACCCGGCGCGGGAAACCGGTTGCAAAGCTGGTGCCGGCGCGGCCCGGCGTCGATCGGGAAAAAGCCAGGCGTGCCGTCGCCGGCCTGTTGGAAGCGAGCCGCGGCGTCACTCTCGGCGGTTTGAAGATCAAGGATCTGATCAGCGAAGGGCGCTCATGAGCTTTGTCCTCGACAACTCTGTAGCACTGACGTGGTGCTTCGAAGACGAACGCACCCCTGCAACGGCAGCCTTGCTGGAGCAAGTAGCCGGCTCAGGCGCGCTGGCGCCAGGGCTGTGGCCGCTCGAAGCCCTGAATGGGCTACTGGTCGCCGAGCGGCGCGGTCGCCTCGACGCGCCGCTGCGGAAGCGTCTGGCTGGCTTCCTGCGGGCTCTGCCGATCAGCCTCGATGACGATACGGCGAGCCAGGCATGGAGCGCGACCGCCGGTCTGGCCGAACGCTTTGGTCTCTCGCTCTATGACGCGGCTTATCTCGAGCTCGCGGAACGTCACAACCTGCCGCTCGCCACGCTCGATCGGGATTTGCGGTCGGCCGCAACCGCGCTGGGTCTGACGGTTCTGGGGAGTTGATCGAAGCGCTCTCTGCAGAAGAGAAGTTATGGCGAGGAGATTGGGTTAATCTTATCCATCACCCGCGTATGGGTTGACCATGCCCGCTACCCGCCGCCTTGCCGCCATCCTTTGCCGCCGACGTCGCCGGCTATGCGCGGTTAATCGGAGCCAACGAGGGCGGGACACTGAAACGGCTTGGGGCAATCCGGGCCGAACTGACCGATCCAAAGATTGCCGAGTATCATGGCCGGATCGTCAAGACAATGGGTGATGGATTGCTGGTGGAATTCGGCAGCGTCGTGGACGCATTGCGCTGCGCCAGCGAGGTGCAGACGGCCATGGCCGAGCGCAATGCGACGACTGCAGCCGACGATCGGATCGAAATTCGCATTGGCATTCACCAAGGCGACATTGTCGTCGAGGACGGCGACATCTTCGGTGACGGGGTCAATGTCGCCGCGCGGCTCGAAGGGTTGGCTGAGCCGGGCGGGATCTGCGTGTCGGCGCATGTGCAGGAGCATGCCGCAGGCAAGCTCGCCATCTCTTTCGACGACATCGGCGAGCAGCAACTCAAGAACATTGCCCGGTCGGTGCATGTCTACCGGGTTCGTCCGCCGCATAATTCGGCGGCGGTGATTCGTCCTGCGCTGGCACTGCCCGACAAGCCATCGATCGCGGTCTTGCCCTTTGCCAATCTGAGCGGCGACCCGGAGCAGGAATATTTCGCCGACGGGTTGGTCGAGGAGATCATCACTGCGCTCAGCCGCATCCGCTGGCTGTTTGTCATCGCCCGCAATTCGACCTTCACCTACAAAGGC
>Ga0126381_100000984_pt1 | contig 30981 bp, 20 predicted proteins | sample PanSoiMetPlot_28_FD_96465 | JGI IMG/M metagenome (GOLD analysis project Ga0126381, IMG submission 96465) | Tropical forest soil microbial communities from Panama - MetaG Plot_28 | ecosystem: Environmental > Terrestrial > Soil > Tropical forest > Bulk soil | place: Panama | collected 2016-02-17 | reverse complement strand
TGAGCAAATTGCGACAGGCTGTGCCCAAACTGTTCCTGTTTCTCTCGGGAGCGAACAGCCGTTCCCCCACGGTCAAATGTTGCCGGGGCGTTGCCCACACCTTAACCGCCGCGCCGAGCACGAATCGGGTTTTAGGGTGGGGCGGGTTGCCAGGCCCAGCGCGTTGGATTGCTCATCCGATGCGCCTTTCCAACTTATTTGCTTTGAGCAAATTGCGGTAGGCTGTGCGCGAACTGTGCCTGTTTTATCCCGAGAGCGAAGAAGGAAAGGCCGGGGTCGGGTAGTCCTGGACTGCAGCGTAAAGCTTTCCAGGCCGAGGTTTGCTTGCAAGCCTGCAGGGGCCTCAGTTGGCTGGGGCTTGGCAGCATGTGTGCTCCGCGCTAGCATAACTTAAACACACGCTGGCGGTGTCATGATGTTGAATCCAGATGAATTCACTGCGCGATGTTTGTGTGGCAGGCCTGCCATCCGAGTGCATTGTCCGCGATGCGGATATCACGATGTCTATGCGTACTCAAAACGCTGGACCGTGATCAAACGCAAGAAGCATGAACAGCATTTGAAAAACTACAGATGCAAGCGTTGCGGCATGGTATTCACAGAGCAGGAGTGGACGATGGACTGTAACGCGCCACCATATCGGGCAGCGCACAGGCCACCAGCGAACGAGCCAAAGCTAGACACGCCTGAAGATCGCCAGAAATTCATTGATGATTTCCGGGATTTAAAAAAACTCAAAGAATTACTCTCGGGGTAGAGGATTTCCTTTTTCGCATCATCGAAAGCCGCCTAGGCGGACTGAAATCGTTTGCCACTAGAATCCTCGCTGGGCTCCCGCCATAGGCGGTCATTGCACCTTCCGCGATTGCTCAATCATTTTGTGAGTGATGCCTGCTTCCTTGATGGCATTCGAGAATGCCTCAGCCGAGATCGAAGGAGCATTCTCGCGAGGGTCCTGCCGGGAAGCTTTGGCAAATTGATGTCGGGGATCGCGATCTAAGATCTCCAGCGCGGCTTTCAGATCCTCGTCCTTGCGCAGTTTCTTGAGTAACAGCTGGATGGCCTCACCGACCGCATCTTCCACTTCTTCTTTCAAAGCCAAGCCTCGTTCCAGGCGTGCGTCGGCGATGTCCTGCATCTTTTGTATGGAATGATTTGTGATGCGCTGCTCGACGGCCTCGTACTCGGCAGTATCCATGATGCTAGCCAATTGGATATGGCGCAGACCGAGGGCATGGGCGATCTTGGGTGGCTTAATGCCTGCGAGCACCAGCTGCGCGATGAGCTCGGCGGTCATCTCATTTTGGCGATTCATACTCATTCCCCTATTGCGATCTCGTAACCTGCTTTTTGACCATGCAACTTCCACCAAGTCTATAGTCCCACACGATAGCATTGCACACTTTACCTGCACCATTGCGGCACAGCAACACCCGTAACGTCCCGGAACGTACTCCAACCACCTTGAAGAATTTTGAGCTAAATCTGATTCCAGGAGTCATGATATAGGCTGCCATTGAAGTGAGGAACCAGGAAAACCGCCCTGGAATCACCATTCACCGGATCGCGGTAGATGGTGGCATCATGGGTGCGCTGTTTGCCATCGGGGAGCGTATTTATTTTTGTTGTTGAATTCCCATAAGTCGGTGGTTCCTGTTAGGCATTGCGGTAAGTTTCTTCTTGACACGTCCAGGTACTTACCTTACCGTCTTTGCACCGGTTTGGGGTTTTCTCAGGGGGACAAGCCGCAAAACCTAGTTCGGAGCGTGAGCTATGGCTCGCAAGGTCGCCGTGGTGTGCCTGTTCTGTGTCCTGTCCGTTTCGAGCGCATTTTCCCAGTATCTTTATGATGGCAATAATAACCTGCCACCCTTCGGCAGCTTTGGCGGCAGCGATTTCGATACCGTAAGCCTTCAGAACGGAAATCTACATATCAGGATTCCCGTTCTGACGGTTCCAGAGCGCGGAGCTAAGCCGGTCGAGTATGTTTATATTTTCGACACACCAGATTTCGTGTGGACGTACAACCCTCCTCAACACGGTCAACTGACTGGTCAGTGGGTAATCGGGTGTTGCAGTACTACAGGCTGGATACTTGCGAATTCCCTCTTTGGGAGTACAGGCAGTCAGAAATCAGCGAGCATCACCTGCAGTGGGTACGGTAATCCGTTCACCGAGTACACTTGGAATGTTGTCGACCCAGAACGCACAAAGCATTCCACCGGCCTGCTTACAACGGTAGCACCGTGCGGAGCGCAGCATCTGCAAAGTTCAACACTCGACGGCTCCGGAACCGTCGTGAATCTTAATTCTGACGGCTCGGTAAAGAGTTTGATTCTCAAAGATGGCACTAAGCCAGGCTACGGCAGCTTGGAGGACACGAATGGCAACTTGATTACCACCGCGTCCGGCACGCTTCCAAAAAACGTTGAGAGCTTTCCGGGAGCTGACACCCTCAACCGGTATCCGCTTACGATTTCGGGTAGCGCCCCGAATCCTCAGACATGGACCTATACTGATTCGAACGGTAGTCCGCAAACTTGGACGGTCACATACACTACGATCCCGGTTGCAAATCAATGCGGTACCCTGAAAAACTGTTTCGATCCCACGGCGAACTTGACCGTTCCTCAAACCCTACAGCTCCCAACAGGGAGGACCTATACATTTAAGTACAACAGCAACAGTATGGGAGAGTTACAGGAAATCGATTTACCGACCGGCGGCTCAATCAGCTACACCTATAACTATGGTTGCCAAACCAACCCTGATTCAACAGTCCAGATACAAGATTGTCGCATGCGTGTTAAGACACGCACGGTTACCCAGAACGGAACCTCCGCCACCTGGACGTACAATCTTTGGCCCAACCTGCCGCAAGGTACTGGGACAATTACAGATCCCTATGGAAACGATGAAGTACATACTTTTAGCAACCTGGGCAGTAACGGTGCAGCGACTTACGAAACTCAGGTTCAATATTGGAATGGGTCTTCAGCTTCTGGTGCTGGGGGCACTGTCCTCAAAACCGTCGTAAACAAGTACACATATGACGCTACCCCGCAACCTCTGGCCCTCATGGCCGGCCCGAACCCGATTAATGTGCGCCGTATCGAACAGGACATCACATTGGAAGACGGGTCCGAGCGTGCTACACAGTGGGATTATGAAACTTTCAACGACTGGTGGGGGGCAGCCAGTCGACTCAATGTGACTGCGCAACGAGACTACGACTACGGGGCAAGCGCACCAGGAGCACTGCTTAGGCAAACAAAATACACCTACCTCCATACCGGAAACCAGTCGTACATCAACGCCAATATCGTCGACCGCGTTCTGACGACTACCGTATACGACGGCGGCGGCAATCAGATGTCGGAGACAATCAATGAGTACGACAACTACAGCCACTCGGGGCAGTCGATGGTCACGAGCGGAGCTGTGCAACACGACTCCAATTTCAGTACCAGCTATACGGTTCGTGGTAACGTAACGGCTGTTCAGCACTGGCGCAACACTGATGGGGCTCTCCTCACTACCACTAAACAGTACGACGATGCAGGAAACATCATCTCTGTCATCGATCCGCTCAGCCACAAAACGACGTACGACTTCACAGACTCATGGGCCAATGGCACTTGTGCTCCGACGGGGCAAGGCAAGGCCTATATCACGACTGTCACGAATGCAGCAGGCCAGACGACAACAAATTCCTACAATTCGTGTACCGGATCAAAGGCTTCGACAACGGACCTGAACTCGCAAGTGACTTCGTTTACCTACGACTTGCTCGCGAGGCTCACGCAGACCACATTCCCCGACAGTGGGCAAAGCTCGACGTGCTTCAGCGACACCTCTGGCTCAAGCTGCTACAGCTCCTCGACGCCACTGAGTACCACGCGTACGGACAAGGTTACTACTTCTGGCACGGATCGGATTCAGGTAAACGTGTACGACGATCTTGGGCGATTGGAAGAAACCAAGCTCACCTCCGACCCTGACGGAACCACCTACACCCGAATCAGCTACGACCTGATAGGCCGCAAGGGCCAGGAATGGAATGCTACACGCTGCGATCCATTCGCGAATCCCTCGTCGTGTCCGGGTGAAAGTACGTTCGGGTCCACGACATACAATTACGACCCTCTCAGTCGGACGGTAAAGGTGATTCCTCCGGACGGCACGAGTTCCTCGAACTTTGAAACCACGAGCTACTCCGGCCACACGAGCACGGTCACGGATCAGGCAGGACACTCCCGCAAGAGTCAGGTCGATGGATTGGGACGGCTAACGAATGTCTGGGAAGACCCTGCCGGGCTGAACTACCAGACCATTTACCAGTACGACGCGCTGGGAAACATGCTCTGTGTCGAACAGCATGGAAGCGCAACGGGAACAGGCTGTTCCTCGCCGCCGTCAAACGATTCTACAAGCCCCTGGCGCGTACGCCGGTTTGCATACAACTCGCTCTCGGAACTGCTCTCGTCGAAGAACCCTGAGTCGGGGACGAACACCTACACATATGACAACGATGGCGAACTGATCACGAGGCTGGACGCGAAGAGCATTACAGCTACATACTCGTACGACAACCTGCATCGCGTGTACCAGAAGAGCTATTCGGATGGGACGCCGACGGCGAAATACGGCTTCGATGGTGTCGCTGGTATCGCAAACTGCCCGCCGGCAATTGCGGTTACAAACCCGACGGGTCGACGCACCGCGATGTGCGACGGTTCTGGCAAGAATTCGTGGAGCTACGACTCCATGGGTCGGGAGCTGACTGAACAAAAAACAATTGGGTCCGTAACCGAGACGGTGAGTCACATTTACAACCTCGACGGTTCCATCGCGACCGAGACCTATCCGAGCGGGCGAGTGATCACATATACGCCAGGCGGCGCAGGACGTGATCTTTCGGCTATCGATACGGCCAACAGCATCAGTTATGCGACCGGAGCAACCTATGCGCCGCAGGGGATTCTCGCGGGGTACTCCAGCGCAACTAGCGGCTCGACCGTCAGTGGAGCGATCACCTACAACTCACGGTTGCAGCCGCTCCAACTGTATTACACGACCGGCACGATTTCTTCTTCCACTCTGAGCCAGATGCAAGGGAATGCTTGCCCAACTACGACGGCATCGATCATGAGCCGCAGCTACAACTTTGGCCTGGGGACGAACGACAACGGAAACATCTACAGTGTTGCTAACTGCCGCGATGGGAACCGCACACAGAACTTTCTTTATGACAGTCTGAATCGAATCCAGCAGGCGTATACCAATGGGTCGAACTGGGGTGAGACCTTCGGTCCTGCCGCGACCAATCCCGGCGTACCGCCTTCGACATCGGGAATCGACGCTTGGGGAAATCTGACGAATCGTTCGCCAGTGAATGGGAAGACGAACTACGAAAACCTGAGCGTTGGTGCCACCATCCAGAACCAGCTCACCGGCTTCGGATATGACGCGAACGGCAACATGACGCAGAACGGAAACGCCCAGTACAGCTATGACGCTGAGAATCGACTAATCGCCGCTGGAGGAATGTCCTACATCTACGACGGCGATGGGGAACGGGTAAAGAAATGCACAGAGGGTGCTACCGCAGGAACCTGTGCCACAAATCCGACCGGTACGTTGTACTGGGGAAGTGGTCCGCTCACCGAAACCGATCTTTCCGGGAATCTGGCGGGTGAATATGTCTTCTTCAACGGGAGACGGATAGCGCGGCGAGAGGCCAGTGGGACTGTGTTCTACTACTTCAACGACCACCTCGGATCGGCGAGTGTAATCACGTACGCCACCGGATCTGTCAAGGAAGAGTCGGACTTCTATCCCTATGGAGGGGAGATCCCGATTTCGGGCAGCGACACAAACCACTACAAGTTTACCGGCAAAGAGCGAGATTCCGAATCGGGATTGGACAATTTTGGGGCTCGCTACGACTCGTCTTCCCTCGGACGGTTTATGACACCGGATTGGTCGGAGAAACCAACTTCGGTACCATACGCCGTCTTCGGCGATCCACAAACCCTTAACCTGTACGCATACGTTGAGAATGCCCCGATCAATAAAGCCGACGCGGACGGGCACATTGCAGGAGTGGACGACGCTGCGGAAGCGTTGACAGTAGGGGCACTTATTTTCGGAACCGCAGCTACAATCTATGTGAGCCAACCGGAGAACCAGCGAAGTTTTTCGAGGGCCTTAAGCCAAGGAACCGACACTGTAGTGTCAAAGCTCAAAGGATTGTTTTCTCACTCAACCACCGTCCCGAAAAATCCGGCTCGTCCAGGCACCTTGGGTAAACCAGACCATCAGCAGACTGTCAAAGAGGAGGCGGCTCGAATCGGAGGAAAAACAGAGGTTCCGATTTCAACGCCGGGAGGCTTTAAGGATTCTAGAAGGGGAGACGCCGTAAAAAAAGACGCAAATGGCAAGGTTACAGAAGTAGTCCAGGTCTATCGTCCAACCCCGGCTGGAAACATCCCCAAGCGCGAAAAGGAAGCTGCTCAAGATATTCAGAACGCGACCGGAGTAACACCAACCATGGTTCCTGTTCGACCTCAAACTCAGCCGGGGAATGCCCCTGCCAATGAGATAGAAGGTTCGTCAGGCAGCGGAGCGGGATCAGAAAACAATGCGATGAAACAACCTCAAGCTAGCGTGAGTAGGGAATAAGTAGTCATAGCGTTTGGAAAAACGATTCGCGAATCGCTAAACTTAGTTAAATGGGACGACAAACACAATTTCACATGCTCGCGGGGGATTGCGAATCCTTTATTGATTATGTTCGTAGGCGGGACCCGGTCATAATCTGCGAGTGGACCAGTGCCCGTGCCACCATTGAAGAAGTGCGATCCCCTTGGGAGCAGGGTGGTTGGTACTGCCTCTGGAATCAGAGTTTGCTCCCTTCCCTTCAGCGAGAGTTCATTCCAGAATCGGATATTGGACCCTACTATCGTGTAGAGAGCGCTCTACCCGTGATCGAATTCTCTTATCCGAACCCTATACAAGAGAAATGGAACAATAGACCTGTGCTTACACAAGGAAGGGTGTGGGCAGGCTTTGAGCGGGAGAACAAGAATTTTCAGCGGTGGTATGACGCGAGCGTTCGGTGGATTCGGAAGAACTTCGTTAAGAATCCGATTCCTCACCTTGGAGGATATCTCGGTCCAGCTGCGTACGATTGGTACAAGAGAGGTGGGTTGTTGCTTCCTACGATTCGTCCACCAGTTACACCTCAATGGCTTTCGTGGGCAGAAGCCCAGGATCAGCACCGCTCTATCTTCGCAGAGTCGTGATCCTTACTGGTCATATCGAGCGAACGTATTCCTGGAGGGATCGTCCCAACACGTGCGGGGTTCACAGACGCACTCCTCCGCGTCAACGTGGGTTCTCTCCTCTGGCGTGATGCTATTGCCTCAGTGCGGGCAGGGAGTGTTTAGAGATGCACGAATCTTTTCAGGTCGAGTTTGCCACGGCGGGGCATCGATTCGAGTGTGACACAACTGTGACATTACGACTTAAAAACCTCTCACAATTCCCCATAATTCACTCAGCCCATAAAATGCTAACCCCTGGAAACCCCAGTATTTACTGGGGTTCCAGGGGTTCCATTGTTGGATTTTGAGTCCGCTGCGTCTGCCAGTTCCGCCATCCCGGCTCTAGATCAGATGATCGTTAACAACAGCGTACTTGAACGAAATCGGCTTTGCAATTGGGCTCTGCGCTGGGTGGCTGGTGCAACTGGCGACCAGAGTGAAATTCTGCTTTGAAGTGAAAATAGCGGACTCAAAATCCGACAAACAACTGCGACAGTTGGCTCATCTTACTGAAATCAATAAACTTATTGACATGTTACTGGTGTGGCTATAGCTTACACAGATATTACACACTTTCGTTTCGCGCCGCTTCCAACGAGGAACGAAATGCCGGAACAGCATACCATCCTTGGCGGCAAGGTTTACGTCTACAAGCGTCCCAACAGCAGCCTCTGGCAGTGCTCAAGCTATTTCGCTGGCAAAAATCGCCGGACAAGCACGAAAGAAGAGAGCCTCTCTAAAGCCAAGGAAATCGCCGAGGACTGGTACCTACAGCTTCGGGGAAAACTCCGCGATGGCGAGATCAAGAGCGAAAAGACCTTTCGCCAAGTCTCTGAGCATTACCTGCGCGAATACGACATCATGACGGAAGGACAGCGTAACAAGAAGTACGTCGATGACCAGCACTGGCGATGCCGCATCCACCTGGTGCCGTTCTTCGGAAACCTGGGCATCTCCGAGATAACCGCAGGAAAAATTCAGGAATACCGACTCCACCGACACCAAGAGGCGATTGCGAAATATGGCAAACCGCCGGGCCGCAGCACCCTCCATCAAGAGATTGTGACGCTTCGCCAGACTCTGAAAACGGCGCTGCGCCACGGTTGGCTCGATCGGCTTCCCGACTTTTCTGAGCCATACCGGTCATCCCCCAAAATCTCCCACCCGGCGTGGTTTTCACCAGAGGAATACAAGAAGCTCTACGAAGCGACACGAAAGCGCGCACACGAGCCAAAGAAAAAGGGGCTTCAACTGGGAAGCGGAACAGTTGCACGACTTTGTGCTATTCGGCGTCAATACCGGACTGCGACCGGACGAGGCATGGCGCCTCGAGTTCCGGGATGTCACGATTGTCGATGACGAGGATTTGGGTAAGACGATCCTGGAGATCGAAGTACGGGGAAAGCGCGGTGTTGGATACTGCAAGAGTATGCCTGGTGCCGTGAGGCCTTTTGAGCGACTTCGAAGCCGGCTTCGCCCGGCGCGCATTTCTGGCGTGAACACGCCTCAAGAAAAGTCCCGAGACCTCCAGTGAATTTTGGGAAGCGTTGCACGTGCCAGGACCGACAGCCCTAATTTTCCCCAAGTGGCAGCGCGAGCTTTTCAAGACGATCCTCGACGAACAGAATCTTCGCTTCGATCGCGACGGCCGACCGCGAACGGCGTACAGCCTGCGCCATACCTACATCTGCCTGCGACTTATGGAAGGTGCTGACATCTACCAGATCGCGAAGAACTGCCGCACGAGCGTGGAGATGATCGAGAAATACTATGCAGTGCACATCAAGACCTCGCTCGACGCCGCTGCAATCAATGTCATGCGGACCAGGAAAAGTAAGAAAGCCAGCCACCACACTCAGCCCTCACCGCAAGATCCAGTTGAGGAAACGGAGATCAGTGATGTCGCGATTTCCACAACTTCCGTTTGAGGGTACGCTGCGGAACTGCTACTGTTCCCGTTCATTGGGCGCATGTGCGGAAATACCCATTGGCAACTTGTAATTAGTGGGGTGTCCGTCATTAAGCACTGCTCTATCTGCGGTTTCTTGCCGGGCGCGACAAAGTAGTATCCAACACCCTATTTCGCGTGGTTGGAATACCATGAATGCCATTTAGCGTCGACGGTGGGCTGTGGCAAAGCAACGAAAGAGTCAGTTTGACATGGCATTCAGCATGGTGAGCTGACATGATTATCTTGACCAAAGCGGCTTTAGAACCTCTAACAAACCTTGGCATCAGTTACCGGTTATGGACTTTGCACGCACAATATCAAGGATAAAACCCCGTGCACAATCAAAAATCCGCGTATGATGCCGATCTGTATAGCTTCGGGTCTAGCTCGATCGAACTTTTTGGGGTGGTTCGATGAGATTGTGGCGGACACAATTACTGGTTTCTGTTCTTCTGGCTACCATTTGCTACGCCAGCGAACTGCGTTCTCAAACGACCGCATCCGGCGGCCTCACCGGTGTAGTCACGGATCAGAGCGACGCCGTCGTTCCCGATACGGATGTAGAAATTGCCGACAACACCAAGGGCACAACGCACTCTACAAAGACCGATCGCGCAGGAGTGTATCGGTTCTTCTTTCTCGCGCCCGCCAGATACACGCTGACTGTGAATCACCCAGGGTTTCGTGAAGTAACCAAAGTTGTGACCGTTTTGCTGGGACCTCCCGTCACCGTGAATGTAACGTTGAAAGTTGCGAAGGAACGTACCGCCGTGGAAGTCAAGAGTGAGGCGCCGCTCATGCAGGCGGAAAACGGAGACGTCTCCACTACGATGAGCCAGAGACAAATTGCCGAGGTTCCCAACCCCGGCAATGACCTCACGTACATTGCACAATCCGCTCCTGCCGCGATTATGCAGACCGACTTTCAGGGAGGTGCCGCCTTTTCCATTCTTGGGATGTCCGGTATGTCGTATCTCTATACGGTTGACGGAATGAACGACAACGAGAATGGGGCAAACTTCAACCAGAGTGGGGCACTTTTGCTACTACTGGGGCAAAACCAGATTCAAGAAGCAACTGTATTGAGCACAGGCTACTCCGGCCAGTTTGGCGGCGCCGCAGGCGGAAACATCAACTACATTACCAAGTCCGGGGGCCGGGAGTTCCATGGCAACGCGCAGTACTATTGGAACGGCCGCGTTTTCAACGCCAACGACTGGATCCTGAAGGCGCTCGGTAAGCCGCGTCCCTTCGACATCGCCGATCAGTGGGCCGAATCTTTCGGCGGCCCCCTAAAGAAAGAAAAACTCTTCTTCTTTTTCGACAGTGAAGGGTTGCGGGTTCTTATTGCTCCAGTCAATGTCGTCACGATACCTAGCCCACAGTTTCAGACAGCGACTCTGGCCAATATCGAGAACAATTTCGGTGTGGGCTCCGCTTCCGACCTGTTTTATCGGAAGATGTTCAACCTTTACAATGCGGCGCAGGGCGCGAGTTCCGTGCGCGCTGGAACTCCCACAGACCCGCTCGGTTGTGGCCCTTTCACGAAGCTCGGACCGATGGTTCCCTGTTCCTATTATTTTGTGATGGAAACTGGAAGGCCTAGCGATGAGGTGCTTATGGAGGGACGATTCGACTCGAACATCAGCAAAAAGGATCGTGCCTTTCTCCGGCTGCAATATGATCATAGCAATCTTGCACTCAATACCGATCCGATCAACCCAGTCTTCGATGCTAGCATCCGAGAGCCTTGGTGGCAGGGTCAGGTCATCGAAACTCACACCTTCGGTTCTTCGGCGGCCAGCCAACTGCTGCTAGCGGGTTCTTATTTTGCGCTTATCGGCCAGGTCGACCATCCCGCTCAAGCACTAGCCGCTTTCCCCACCACAATCGCCTTTGGGAATTTTGGTGGATTTACTCCTCTCGGCGGCACCAGCGGGCTTACATACCCCGGCGGCAGATACAACACACAGTATCAGGTCTCGGAGGATGTCCTAAAAACGACCGGCAAGCACAAGATTGGACTCGGTGGTCAGTTCGCCCGAATTTATTGGAGTGAGTTGCCGAACAAGTCGGGAAGCATAGGAACCTTGCTCCCGCAAACCTTGGATGCCTTTTACCAGGGCGGAGTGGATCCGGTCACGCCAGGCAACGATTTTACGCAGCTCTTCCAGTCCTTTACTACAGAAGACATTTTAAAACTTTCATTCCTTAATATTGCCCTTTACGGCCAGGATGAATGGCATGCGCGGTCTAGCTTGACTTTCACAGTAGCGCTGCGAGCGGAACACTATTCGAATCCCCTTTGCCGGAACCGCTGCTTTGCGCGTCTCGCCGGTCCCTTCGAGGCAGTCAGCCACGATCCGAACCAGGCATATAACCAGGCCATACGGATCAACCAAGAGCATGCCCTGCAAGAAACGGACCGCGTCCTGTGGTCGCCCCGTTTGAGTTTTGCCTGGCAACCTTTGGGCGTTTCTCACAATACGGTTCTCCGCGGCGGCGTGGGGTTTTTCTATGATAATGTTCCTGGCTTAATTCCGGATGAGTTCGACCAGAATGCGCCGCTCCTGAATTCCTACACGATTTCCGGCGACAACCTTTCGCCAAGCGAAACCACGAATCTTTTCAAAGACGCGGCTGCATCCAACGCCGCTTTCATGAAAGGTTTTGCTGCCGGGCAAACACTAGCTCAGATTCAAGCGGCGATTTTGAATGTCTCCCCATCAGGATTCTCTCCCCCGGCTATGTTTACGGCCGCGCGTACGATCCACTCGCCACAGTACCAGCGGTGGAGCCTGGAAGTGCAGCAGGCGTTTGGCGCGGGTACTTCGGTGCACATCGGGTATTATGGCCACCACGGCATTCATGAATTGGAACAGAACGTCAATGCGAATGCTTTCGGCTTCGGTTCACTCCCCCAGGGATTCTGCAGCAGTCCTCCGGTTTCGCCTTGCGCAGATGCGCGATTCCGAGGTGTTACTCAAGTCAATACAGACGCCATCTCCAATTACCATGGACTGGTCTTCTCCTTACAGCATCGCTTTACGGGTTGGGGCACTGGTGAACTCCAGGCCAACTACACCTACGGCCACGGTTTTGACGAAGTTTCCAACGGTGGAATAATCCCGTTCACATTGGGTAGCTCCGAATTGCCACAGGATCCAAACAACCTGCGGGGCAACTATGGACCGGCCGAATATGACGTGCGCCATTCGTTCAACGCGAACTACGTTTGGGAGATGCCGCTGAAAGTGGCGCTGCGAGGCCGAGGACCAGATTATTTGGTGAAAGGTTGGCAAATTTCGGGAACGGTTTTTGCCCGAACCGGATTTCCTTATACGGTTTTTGACGCTGCCGAGGCCGGCAATTTGAATGGCAACAACATCTTTGGTCCTATTTATGCAGTGCCCGTAGCTCCACTCCCCGCAGCAATGCCGCCATGCGGAGAAGGTGCGGCGATTCCAGTTGCCCCCTCTCCATGTCTTCCGCCACAATTGTTAGCTGACAATACGACTCCAAGTCCCCGTGCGCTTTTTTTGCAATCTGGCTGCGAGACAGGATTCGATACGGGGAACTTGCCGGGGCCGAACGGTCCCTGCAGCGGGCCTCTCGTCTCTTTTACCCAGCAACGGAATCACTTTCGGGGGCCGCATTATTGGACTACAGATTTTGCCGTCACGAAGAACACGAAAGTTCCACACTGGGAGAATGCCGAGGTTGGACTTGGCTTCCAGTTTTTCAATTTTTTCAATCATCCCAATTTTGGTTTTCCGGATAATTCGAGCTCGGATCCAACGTCGTATTATGGCAGGATTTTTTATCTGCAACAGCCGCCAACTGGAATCTTGGGAGCCTTTGCAAATGACATTTCTCCCAGGATGATTCAGGTAAAGGCCCAGCTTCGTTTCTAGAGCGCGTGAAGCGTCAGAAATCTTCAATCCACATGTTGCTAGTGCGCACTTTTTGCCGAAGCAGCGTTGCCTTCACCCCTCTCCCGATAACCCAAGTCTGGACGGCAGCTTAAATCAGTCCAAAAAGGGCGGTGATTATAACGCCGTCATCACCGCAGGCGTTCTACGTCGTTGCCAACCGGCGCGAAGTGCCGAGGCCGCTCGAATCGCAATTCTTTCTCCGTTCACAGCGACTGCAAGACGGTGTTCAATTTGGGGCATTTGAGTGCAATGGGAAGTATGCGATGGCATGGCTATCTCTTGTGCTCGCGGGCGAAATCATTCTCTTGAACCCAATTACTTCAACCCCGATTTCGAACGAAACGCACGAGGATATCACATAGGGAAAACAGTGAACTGGGCACTAGCGTGTTCTTTAGCCTCTTCAATTATCCCAATTTTGGTCTTCCAGATAACTCAAGTTCTGGCCCACTCTTGGGGAGATCTTCTATTTGGAATCAAGTCCGACTGGCATTCTCGTTAGGGAGTTGGAGGGAATGTTGCTCCCAGAATGATTCAGCTGAAGGCATAGGTCAGATTCTGATACTGCGAAGCCATAGCGGCCGAGCAAAATTTAGAAATTCTCCATCATCCACATATTTGAGCTTCGTTGCGAGTCGTTTATCGCGATATGGCGGCCATCGGGAGATGGAGACCCAAAGCATGAGCCCGCCCTATTTGTCCACAATTTAGTAGTTTTGCCGCCTAGATCTACGTGCAGCAGCTCGCCGACACTTTGGTTGACGGTCGCGACAAAGAGCCCTTGCCCATCTGCGGCCCACACCATGTTTTGCACGTTGCCCAACCAGTCCGGGCGAATAGTGATGTCGGGCTCGCCGCGTAGCGAATGAACTTCGATCGAGCTCTCAGGGCTGCGCATAAAGGCAAGACGAGTGCCGTCGGGAGAGATTGCGGCGATTATGTTTTCCGCCCTCAGATTGATATCGCGATTGAGGTCAATCCGTGCCAATTCAGGCCCGCGGCCTTTCTCCGCGTCGAAAGCTGTCACAACCATTTGTTTATGATCGGCTGTCTGTTCCGGGATTATGCACAATCTTGAGGGGGCTTTTGCACAGGAGAATGCGCCTGGAAGAATTGCTTGAAAAATCCTTACCGGAACTCCTCCTGCAACAGGAATTCGCACGAGCGAATGCAAATCGTTGGGATTGCCAGCAACAGGCCACACCAGGACAATCACCCATTTGCCGTCAGGACTCAGCTTTGCGTCCTCGAACAGGCCCCCCGCCACTGTCGGCGCGATTGGTTCCTGAATGTCAGAGTCTAAGGACTGCTTGAATATTCCATAGTTATCTCCTCGGTTTACTCCCACGAGCGCAGCTTTACTGTCAGGTAACCATCCAGTAACAAAATCATCACCTTCATCCAGAGTGAAATGCCTAGAATTGGCGATGCGCTTCCCGCCTGCTCCAAGGTCTGCAATATTCACAGTGTCGTGTTCGCCTATAGAGCGCAGGAATGCGAGCCTCTTGCCGTCTCGGGTTGGGTTAGCATTTGTAAAGCACAAACCAGTGCCGTTTGTGATCTTTTTCGGTTTCTCGATTAGCTTTCCGGTGTTCAGATCGACTCGCATGGCCCAGAAATTGCACGCATCTTGGGGTTCGCCGATTTGGAAAATCATGCGGCCACGAGAAAGTAAGGACGTATCACCACGAACCTTCTTGAGAAGCTCAGAAGAGATCTGAAAATGAACAGGCGGGCCGCCGTGGATGTCGCGGCTTAGAAAGTTGTCACCAGTAGCATCCACTCTGTCATAGAACCCGCGCTGGCTGTCTGGCGACCAAACGAATCCAGCGACAGAACTGTTCTCGTCCGTATCAAAGAACTTGCGCGCCTGCTCGCCATCCGAGTTCATCAGCCAGTTTTCGCGTTCGCCAAATTTTCCAACATTTGTACCGAAGGAAATGAGGAATCCGTCTGGAGAAACCGACCACGCCACAGCATGTTGGCGAAGTCTGCGAGGTGGTTTATCAAGCCTTGAAAATAGCCAAATGTCGGTGGTACGGGATGACCAGGTATCCACGCTCTCATTCGAGGGATGCACATTTGCGATAAATCTTGTGCCGTCCGCGAACCAGGCGGCGCTAATGACTTCCCACGTCACATCCTCCTTCTTTAGACTAGGAGGCTGAACAATCACCTGGGTTAGGCCGCTGTCAATATCTTTGACGTGTATTCCTTGCGGGTCGACGTAGGCGAGATATTTTCCGTCCGGCGAAATTGAGCCGCTTGTCACAGCATTCTCAGAAGAATTAATCGTTAGCTGGTGAAACTTAATGTCCAGTGGAGCAGCACTAGGTTGAGGCTGGCTCTTATCAAACCAAAACACTGCACCGAACATGAACAATGCTAAAGCAGGTGCTCCTACCGCCAACAGGCCGCGAAGCCGACTACTCGACTGCGTCGAGCGCTGCAATTTCTCAAGTTCTATTCGCATTTCCGGAACGGTCTGGTAGCGCGATCCGGGATATTTTTGAAGGGCTTTAGCGATGATCTGGCAAAGTTCCGCCGGAAGCTTGGGATTTAGTTGCCGCGCGGGCACAGGTATCTTGGTTAAGATCGCATCATGAAGCACTGGCCCGGTATCGCCCGCAAATGCTCGCTGCCCAGTTGCCATTTCATAGAGCACGAGACCAAAGGAGAAAACGTCACTCCGCATATCTAGTTTCTCGCCGCGAACCTGCTCGGGTGACATGTACCCGGCTGTGCCCATGGCAACACCGGTGTGGCTCAGAAGAAGGTCGGAAGTTTGCGTCGGGGGATCATCGCGTGCTTGGCGAGAGCTGGCATTGTCGCGATCGCTTTCCAGTTCGTCAATGTCATCAGTTATGCTGCGAGCAAGTTTGGCTAATCCAAAGTCTAGGATCTTGGCTTGACCGTGATCAGTGACAAAGACATTTGCGGGCTTTATGTCACGATGAATGATCCCTTTCCGATGCGCCGCCTCCAAGCCGTTCGCAATTTGAATGCCCAGGTCCAATACTTGAACAAGTGAGAGGGCCTGGTTTCCGGATTTGGGAGTTGAGTCAGCTTGAGGAGACTCGTGTTTCCTGGCCTCCAGCAATTCTCGCAGGGTTTGGCCGTGCAGCAACGGCATGACCAAGAATGCCCGTCTCTCATGCTCTCCGAACTCGTAAATCGGGCAGATGTTGGGATGTTCAAGAGCTGATGCTGCCCGTGCTTCTCGTTCGAAACGTGCCAGCGCTGCGGGATCATTTGCCGAGTCTTCCGGGAGGAACTTAAGTGCAACCTTTCGCCCTAGCTTGATGTCCTCCGCCCGATATACCAAGCCCATTCCGCCGCCGCCGAGTGGGTCAAGGATTCGATAGTGAGATACAACTTCCCCGACCATTGAGAATCCAAAGTCATGAATTTCAGAATCGATAGCAGCTTGAACCCGACTGCGTGCACTTGAGTCGGAAGAGAGAAGTACTTCGACTTCTCGGCGTAATTCAAGATCGCCGTTGCATGCTCCGTCCAGAAGTAGATCTCGCCGGCGTCCGTCACATTCGACGGCGCGGTGGAATACCTCCTCGATCTGTGCCCAACGCTCCGGTGTCATTGCAACCTACGTACCACCCATTTCGTGATTAAGCCAGGCTTCCGCTATTCTCAAATCGCGTCGCACGGTCACTGCCGAAACATCCAGCGTCTGTGCAATCTCGTCCATGGAGAGCCCGCCGAAATACCGTAGTTCTACGGCCCTACATTTTCTCTGATCAATCTTCTCGAGCGCACTGAGACTGGCGTCGAGAGCCAGAAGCTCGCGGCTTCGTTCTGGTTGAAAGCTCACTGCGTCTCCCAGGGACACTCTTTGCCGTGCCCTTTTGTCGGCCTGCCTCCTGCGGGCGTGATCAACCAGAATTCGTCGCATAAGTTGCGAAGCTATGCCATAGAAGTGCGAGCGATTCTGCCAATTGGGATTCTTTTGATCGACAAGTCGCAGATAGGCTTCGTGAACCAACGCAGTCGGCTGCAGCGTGTGGCTCTTGCGTTCTTTCCGTAAATGGCTGGCCGCAAGTCGGCGAAGTTCCTTGTAAACCAGCGGTGTGAGGTCGTCGAGGGCCTGTATATCGCCCTTGGCCCACTGCACCAGCAATTGCGTCACGTCGTGGGTTGCAGACATGTAATTGAAAACACTGCCCTATTATTGTGGGAATTGTACACTCGTTCGCCCAGCCGGCATTGTTGCGATCTTCCAAGAAAAAACGCAGGTCGTGATCGATTTTCGGTCTGGCCTGCGCGTGTGTAGGTAGACAGATAGCGAACGCGGGGGGGCCGACGTTTCGGGGTCCATATGAAGGTAGGCATCTGCCGCGAAGCTGGACGAAATAGCAAGATCAGGGACCACTGTGAAGAAGAATCTGTCCTTACGTATCAAGTTGTTGGCTCCAGTTTTTGCGTGCGCCTCCTTCTCCGCAACGCGGCTCGTATTTTGGCATGACTGCAGTACCAACTCAGGAGGGAATTACATGAAGACCGAAAAACGTTCAGTTCTGATTGCTGTATTGACACTATGGATCGCGGTGGTTCCTGGGGCGGCGCAATCGCGGGCGGCGAGTGTCAAACATCATCGTTACAAGCTCATCGACCTGGGGACATTTGGCGGACCGTCGAGCTACCTTCAAATTGACAACGGCGTAAACGGCGCCCCGAACCGAGTCCTCAACAGCCAGGGCACCGTCGCGGGCTGGGCCGACACTACTACGCCCGATCCCTACGCACCCTTCTGCTTCAACTTTGACTGCTTTACCTCTTACTCTTTCAAGTGGCAGGGAGGGGCTAGGATTGACCTCGGTGCGCTGCTGGGCGGGCAGAATAGCTCTGCTTCATGGATCAGTGATTCGGGGCTGATCGCTGGGCAGTCACAGAATGGAGTGGTTGATCCGCTAGTCCCCGGCTTCCCCGAAGTTCGAGCTACCATGTGGACAAAGGCCGGTCAGATCATCAATCTTGGAACGCTAGGTGGAAATGAAAGCTCCGCGTTTTCTATAAACAACCGCGGTCAAGTAGTCGGGATGGCAGTTAATACCATTCCTGACCCATTCTCGTTCCTGGCCACACAACTACGGGCGTTTCTCTGGGACGACGGTGCGATGCATGATCTGGGTACACTGGGTGGCCCCGAAGCATGGGCACTCTTTGTGAATGAGCGCGGGCAAGTGGCCGGATTCTCGTTCACGAACTCCACCCCAAACTCTGCAGCGGACAGTTGCGGAGGAAATGTCCCAACCACCGACCCCTTCCTCTGGACAAAAGGTAGAGGCATGACGGACCTCGGTACGCTCGGAGGCACTTGCGGTTCGCCATTGGGGCTCAACAATCCAGGCCAGGTCGTCGGCACTTCGGATTTGAGCGGAGACCTCGCAACCCATCCGTTTCTTTGGACCAAGCCCGGACCAATGCAAGACCTCGGCACATTCGGAGGCGATAACGGATTCGCGCTACACATCAACGATGCCGGGGAGATTGCTGGGTCAGCCGACCTCGCAGGAGATCAGATACATCATGCGGCTCTTTGGAGGAGTGGAGGGATGACTGACCTCGGCACCGTGGAGGGTGATCCGTGCAGTCGAGCGTATGGCATCAACGCAAAGGCCCAGGTCGTAGGTGGATCATCTGATTGCAGCACATTCCTACACGCCTTTCTGTGGGAGAATGGTGGCCCGGCGATCGACTTAAACACTCTTGTGGCTGCAGATGCGGGTCTGACAATGACAATCGCGGGCTATATCAACGATCGCGGTGAAATTGCGGGTGCCGGTTTCCCCACGGGCTGCACTGCAGAAGACGAAGACTTGTGTACCCATGCTTACGTTCTTATCCCGTGCGATGAGAATCATCCTGACCTTGAGGGTTGCGACTACAACGAAGTGGAGTCGGACGTTACTGCGAATGGCGCTGCTCCAATCCCTTTTGTGCAGAGCCCGACAACTCGATACCGTCCTGCGAATGCAACGAAGAAATCACTCCGTATGCCTTGGTATCACGAATTCGAAGCGCTTTCCGACAAGTAGCTGTCCGGTTCGCTCGAGGGAAAAAACCGCAATCCCCAAGAAAAACGTTACTCGCGATCGATTTCCGCCCTGGTTCGCGCGTGTGCAGGTAGAGGGAATATCGGATCTAGGAGGAGACCTTCAGACTCGCATAGCCAGAGCACTCGCTTACCACAACCTTTAATTGAGGAAACGGAAATCAGTGATATCGCGATTTCGACAAGTTTCGAGCGGGCAACATCGTGGGCACTTCGGTGGGATGCCATTCCAGTACGTTTCGCGCCTTTTTGTGGGAAAACGGATCGCTCTTCGACCTGAATACCAAGATTCCAGCCAATTGGAGTCTACAATTGGCCTGGCCGCTGGCTATCGACGCGAAGGGAGAAATAAGCGGCGTGGGCGTGTCCCAGGTATTCCGTCCACGGAAGACAACATTTTGGGACACGCTTTCGTTCTGATACTCACTGGCGATGACGACGCCACGGACGCACCCGCGGTGACGCAAGATCATGCATCGCCTGGGGACAAGTCAACTGTAAAGTCGGGTGGTTTGACAAGCAGGGAAATCATAGCTCGGATTCATGCTCGAATGGCTCTCTCTCGCGGTTTCGGATTCTGGTCCAGGAGATAGTTCGGACCTTGTGACGAATAACAAGTATGCGTTTACCTTTTGCGGTTAAGACCAAATTACAAACGGACCTCGCGGAGGGCACGTCGCCAAACACGCGATTCGCATTCAAACTCTACCGGGAAATCCTTCGAGATGCGGGGGCTGTTAATGTCTTCTTCTCTCCGGCTAGTGTAATGCTCTGCTTGTATCTCCTGCGGGAGGGTGCTACCGGTGAGACCCAAGCGGCAATAGACCGGGCTCTCGAAGTTGCCGGTCTTGACGCCGACCGACTGCAATCGACGGTTGCAGCTTTGAAGTCAGTTCTGCACGCCAAAAGACCTGGTTTAGAGCTCGAGATTGCCAATCCTGTGTGGTGCAATCAGGCATGCACCCCGCGGTCCGAATACGTGACCAAGGTAAAAAAAAACCACGACGCTGAAGTCATAGTTCTCGACTTTGGCAATCCCGAGGCAGTAGATCAGATTAATGATTGGTGTTCGGAAAAGACTCGCGGCAGGATCACGCGCATTTTGGAATCGCTTGATGCGCGGGCCATTCTTCTTGTATCAATGCTGTCTATTTTAAGGACTTGTGGGGTCAACAATTCGAACCAGGGCGGGCGCGCGAAGAATTATTTCATACGAGCGATGGTCGCATAGTGACAACTCCGCTGATGAGCCAACGCGGCTCTTATGCTTATTACGAAGAATCAGGGTTTCAAGCCGTGCGCCTCAGCTACGAGAACTCCCGCCTGGCGATGTATGTCTTCCTGCCGGCGAAAACATCGAGCCTTGAACAATTCCAAGAGAACCTGATTTCATTGGCGTGGGAGCGTGGATGACACGGTTTGAGCCGGCTGAGGGAAATATTTGTTTGCCGCGCTTCAGGCTGGCTTGTAGCACAAAGCTTAAAGTTGCGCTGGACAAACTCGGGATGGGAACAGTCTTCGCTCCGGGACAGGCTCGATTTGACACCATTAGCCCTCCGCCACCCGCAATTTGGGTTGATGAAGTACTCCATCGTGCGTTCGTCGAGGTCGATGAGAAGGGTACCGAGGCCGCGGCATTTACCGGGCAGATATTATGGCTTTCATCTGAACCTCCGCGAGCTTTCGAGATGACCGTAGACCGCCCGTTCTTTTTTGCCATTCGCGACGATCATACGGGCACAATATGGTTCATGGGGTCAGTCGAAGAACCTGATCTGGAAAACAGGCTTTCTGAGCCTGAGACGTAGCATCGCGACGGAACACGCTATCCGTTTTCCAAGACGCCGATTTTCTTGATTACTTCACGGTCAACATGGCAGCGCCGCATATTGCGGGCACCAGTGCACCTGAGGTCGTGGGTGGGCCTTCAACGGCCTTCCTGGCGTTCGCCCATGCCTCACGGAAATCCTTGACCTGTTTTCCGCCCTCGCGGATGAACACGAGATCATTCTCGCCCTTGCCTTCGCAGCAGGCTTTGAGCAGCTCAAACACCTTCTGCGTCATCTTGACCGTGCGACCATCCCCGTTCTTCGAGTCCTCAATCGTGATGGTGCGGTGTTCAAAATCTAGAAGCGGGACACGCATTTTTCGCAGCGGTTCGCTCAGCCGCCAGCCGTAGGAATAATAGATTTCAAAGATGGAGCGCAGCCAAAGACCAATCTTTGCGGTTTCCCTCGCCAGGGTTTCGTACTGATGGTCCGGGAACGCTAAGGAGGATTCCAGGCGGCTCGCGTTAGCAGTCCCTCGGTGACCGACTCTCCAGTCTCCACTGCAGGCTTGACAGCACAGAGCAACTGAAATATCACTCAGATGAGCCGGTGCGAATAATTAGCCTTTAACATAGATCTCGGGGCACAATCGCTTACCCCAGGCATGTCCGGACCTCAAGTCCATTTCGGAGCAGGCAAACTATCTATTCTTCCTCTTCTCCTGAGAACACATGGAGCACGCAGCGTACTAGTTGTCAGCGGTAAATCTGCATATTTAAGATCGGGAATCCAGCCCTTACTGCATTCACTCTCGGCGGGCACGCGAGTACATTGGTTCCATTACTTTACCTCTAATCCAACGATCGAGCAGGTCGCGGATGCTCTAGCAGAGATTCGGGAGAAGGACTGCGATGCAGTCGTTGGCCTAGGAGGGGGAACGGCGCTCGACATTGGAAAGGCAGCAGCGACGCTTGCAGCCCAACACCGAGGCACTCTCGATTGCTTACTTCATCAGCGGCGGTTAGAGCCCAGGAAATGCCTATTGATCTTGGTTCCCACCACTGCCGGCACAGGCAGCGAAGTGACTTCGTTCAGCACGATCTACGTGAACCAGTTGAAGCATTCACTTGATGACCCAGCACTCTTGGCTGACCACGCAATTGTTGATCCCGACCTGACTGTTGGGCTGCCGAGACGGATCGCGGCTAGCGCTGCTCTCGATACGATCTGTCAGACAATGGAATCTCTCTGGAGTGTAGGATCGACCGAATCATCGCTTCACAATGCGCGCGAGGCACTGTGGTTGGGATTGAAGTACATCAGGCAATTCTGCGTAGAGTCCGAGCCAGAAAGCAGAGCGGCAATGGCGCGTGCGGCCCTTTTGTCGGGGTATGCAATCAATGTCAGCAGGACCACTGCGCCTCATGCCGTTTCTTATGCCCTTACCATGCTGTTCGGCATTCCGCACGGCCACAGCTGCGCTCTTACTCTACCTGGGTTCATGCTGTACAACGCTAATGTGTCCGATTCGGATGTCACCGATCCCCGAGGAGTCGGCTGGGTCAAGCAACGGATCCAAGAGGCTGTTGAAATGTTAGGGGTGAACACTGTTGAGGAGGGGCAAGCTCGACTTGTTCGACTTATGGCGGAGACGGGGCTCGAACCAAACCTTTCTGACCTTGGTCTCGGGGAAGGCGACATTGAACGGGTTGTCAAGTTCGGAGTCAATCAACAGCGAGCTAGAAACAATCCACGCGTCGTCACCACTCAAGGTCTGCGGGAAGTCTTGCGGCTTTCACTTTAAACCGTTCGAGTTCCAAGCACGTCGTCAACAACAGTCCATGGCTGGATCTGACGCAGCTAGTGACATTTCAGCAAGGCGACGCATTACCTCGGCACTTTTGCGGTCTTTATCCGCAATGTGCTTCTCCGCCACATCCCCCACTCGTCTCGAAGAACAAACATGTTCTGACCAGCTACAAGCATCAGTAAAACAGTCATTAAGTCCAAAGCGGCAAACACAATAATGCCAACAGTATCGGAAAGATATGTGCTTTCTATGATCAGTCGTCTCAGGACTTGTTTGCTACTCTTGAGTCCAAGTAAGCTGCGCCCTTGCCCAGGATTCAGCGCTGCTGCTATGTGTCCAGTTGGCTGTAATGAGGAACCATAAGCACCACGCCTACACTTCTTCAGGTTGGAGAGTGATAGACATGTTCTCGCGAACCCCGTGATCGAGCCGAAGAGGCCAACGAAAAATATGTACTGTGAACTTATTGGGTAGTGCGTTAACAGCCTGTCTCGCCGAATATATAGGCCGACAGCGACGCTAATCGGAAGTAGGGACCGCTCAAAGACGTGGACAAGAGCGTCCAGAAAAGCACCCTTCTCGCTAGCGTTTCCGTATAAACGTGCAATATTCCCGTCTACATAGTCAAGTAAGGTGCAAAGGGTGTACAGAGAACACCCAATCAGGGTATTAGCCCAAGTTCCGGTCACGATCAGCACCGTTCCCATGATTGCAACAGGTATTCGTAATAATGTGACCTGATTCGCCGAACACCTAACCCAAACAAAGGGGACGGACAGATAAAACGAAACAGGCCTATACAAGAACCGGGAAACAAGGGAGTCTGTCCTGTCCTCGAACTCCTTCGTGCCGTACGACTGCTTCAGACGAGAGACGATGGATGTTCCCACGCGAACCTCCTCGGGGGGCATGGGGCAGGGGATGCAGCCCGACTTCATCCCTCGCCTGATTTTCTATAAAGCAGCCCTGATGCTATCAAACTGTGCCGATATAAGACGGTAGCATAGCATCGTAGTGCGGACGTTTCGACGCGAGGTTCGATCCGGAGGTAAATAGGCAATCTGCCGGTACTTGCTTCGGCTGCGGATCGGACTCCAACTCTTCTGTATCTGTACGGCCGATCGAAGAGGTAATGGCCTTTGATATATGCTCAGCCCTGATAATATTTGTAATCAGAGGAGATCCGAGTGAGAGCAATCTGCCTGTGTGCCGGCCGCTCGTCACGACTACTACCGCTCACGCTCCAGGTGCACAAGTCCGCCCTTCACGTTGCGGGTTGGCCAGTATTGGATTGGCAGATGTCTGCCTTCATGGCAGCTGGAATAGAGGAGGTCGTTTTCGTATTGGGCCATGGGGTACATCAAATGCGGCGACTGCTCGAACCGTGGCGCAGGGCGCTTGAGGTTCACGTCATCGAAAATAACGAATTCGATCGCAAGAACTTGGATTTCTCGCTGTTTTGTGCTCGAGAATTCTTGGATGGGCCAACCCTTTACTATGAAGGCGATCTGTTGGTACATCCCCGTTTGCTCACCTCGCTCTGCAGGAGCGGATCAGATATAACAATTGCGGCCGGCAGCAGTGCTGAGGTGGCGTGCGCTGACATGGTGGTTCACCGGGGTAGTTCAGGATATTACTTGGAGTGTGAGGAACACGGAGCTCTTAACACGTGTGGTTCTCAGGGCGAATTTGTCTGCGCTGTCCATTTCTCCGAGATCTCAATCGCGGAGTTGCGGTCGAAGCTAATGTCGAGCGCATTTTTTGGTCCCATGCACCTCTACGAGCTCTTCTCAACCCTGATGCGAACTTATCCAACAACGCTAATAGACTCTTCAAGCGAGCCTTGGATTGAAATCGACAGCGCTATCGATTTAGAGCGGGCACCGGCGATCGTCAAAAGCTTCGGCTTTCAACCTTCGTCTTACCTTGATCAGCTGAGCCTCCAATTGGGCCGGGTTCGCACATCCTCAGACACATGAGCCATTGCACCTGAGTCATACAAGACCACTATTCGCACAAGCAGCCTTAAAGCGTTCTGCTCTCTGGGCTCCGATCGATCTGGACCATATTGCGTCAAACCCTACATCCTGTGCCACCCTGGCGCTTGCCGCGTCGTGAGCTCTGCACATTTAATGACTCCTGATCGCAGAAACAGCTGTCGCAATCTCTTCACAAAATCAGCCATGCGCCGCTAAATCGACTTAATGCTATCTACCGCCTGTCCGGCAATGTCGACCTAACTACTCTTAACTCCAGGTTGACGGCTAGTGCCTCGCGGAAATCCACGTCCGCAAGATCAACCGCTTCTTCTCTGGCTCCGGATAGTCCTCAAACATAGTGCGCCCGTGGAACAGCCGCAAGTTGTTCATGAATATTGCCTCGCCTGGGTTGAGATATCCTTCCACCTTAAGGCGAGAGTCCTGAAGTAGGGCATCAAGCGTATCGAGCGCAGTGACTTGCTCTCCGGTCAAGTCTGGTACTTCCGGATGTGAGTGTCCAATATTTATGTACTGCCTTAGATAAGTCGCGCAGACATTCGTGCCGCTTATGAAAAATACCGGTTTAACTACCGTCTTTTCACCATTCGGGCCTAGGTCTCCTCTTCGATCGAAGTGAAATGGTTGGCACAAGATCGCGAGGCTTCTCGGGCATCCAACTTCAAGGGATCGGTAAACGGCCGCCGCACTCAGCAATTGAAGCGATCCACCGCACTTCGCCCGGTTAACGCATAGCAAACCAAAATAGTCAGGCAGGGGAAATGGTACCTCCGCGCCGTCCGTGTGCACTCCGCCATATCGCGAATCCGAAAATCTAGATGAGACTCCTTCCCCGACTTTTGTGCCCCTGTCCTTCACCTCTTTAAGCAAAAGACCTGTGCCGTCCTGTGGCAGCAGGTCGCCTAACAACAGCGAGAGAAGGCGGAACGCCGGCGCCCGAGATGACCGATCGAGTGCTCCAAGTCCACGCACTACGCAATACCCCGGACCGCTGTCCAGAAACTTGTCTTGGAGATCTCTTATATTCAGTCGTAACCGAGACAGGTCAGGATCGCCGATACCAGATCGAGGATTACACCCCGCCCACTGGACCCATTCCGACAACTGCTGAAGGGCGAGGGCATCGAGAACGATGTGATGGTCACAAAGGCTAAAGGACGATGCAGTCCAAGCTGCGCTTTCGGGCTCCGTCAGTACATCCATAGGAGTTTCCAAACTATGAGACACTTCTTGCGCTGGAGTTCTATAGTAATCATGGCTTCTTGTCAAGGCGAGCCGTTAGCAACCAACACGTCAATAATAGTCCGCGATGGCTTGAGCACGCGATGCAAGTCGAAGTGCTCAGTTACAGTCAGAGTCTCCGGCACTGGAGCTCGCGCGACCGATAGAATCGGCAAGCTTTTCGGCAAGCCCACGTACATAGGGCTCGCGGAGAAGGTGCCCATGATTAGAATCGACTAACTCAGTTTCTACCACTCCAGTTGTCCGCGTCCCCCATCCCAGCAAGGGATCGTTGATGTAGTAGAAATGCTGCTTCGGAACCTTGAAAACCGTAATTCTTCCCGCGCACTTGGCGGGAACGAAGTCTCGTCCAGGCCAAAGGACGGCAACCAAGTGCTTCGAAGGCCCGCGTCGTCTGAAGGGGTGTTCCACCACCCTCAGCAAGGAATGCCATTTCTCCCTTCGAGTGCTGCCCCAGAACTGCATCAGACGCCTAGAGTAGTGATGAGCCAGAAACAGCAGGCGATTTCGGCTGTTTTCGATAACCCAAGTATCAAATATCGCTAGCAAACCTACTTTTTCGCCTTGGGCCTCAAGTAGACGCGCCATATCGAAAGCGATACGTGCTCCCTGGCACCCACCGCCGAGGTAGTACGGGCCTCGCGGTTGGGCAGTTTTCATCGCCTCGATGTATTCCGCAGCGAGACTCTCATACTCGATTGCAGTATAAGGGCGGCGTTCCGGCGGCGGGCTTGTGCCCTGGATCCGATAGAACGGTTGATCTTTACCAAGGTGCGTTGCGAGAGCAATATAAAACCCACGAGCGCCCGGTGCCACGATGCCGAAAAACGGAGGTTTCGCATTACCGCCTTGAAGCTCCACAATCAGCTTATTGGGTGATTCGTCCAGTCGCATCAGCGCGCTGGCAAGATACTCAACTGTCGGTCCCTCGAAGAGTGTCGACACGGGAAGTCGCTTACCGGTCGCACTCTCAACCTGCGCGATCAGGCGAATAGCTAGCAGTGAATGGCCGCCTATGTCGAAAAAATTATCGGTTACTCCAATTGAGTCGAGTCCCAGCAGTTGTTGCCAGACTCTTAAAACAGTGGCTTCAACGTCGTTCCTGGGGTGTACCGTCTTCTTGCGATCCGAACCAACTCCCGGTGCCGGCAGTGCACCTCGGTTCTTCTTGCCGTTGGGCGACAGCCGCAGGGGCAATTGGGAAATGTGGGTTGCAGGATCAGCCAAAGCCGCTTCCATCAGGACCAAGTAGTGCTGCAGCATCCGGTCAATCGTGGCAGCATTGAATAGCTCCGTGTTGTACTCTATGCGGCCACTAAGGCCGTCCTCTCCGTCCAGAAGGTAAACGGAAATATCGAATTTTGCGGTAGTGCCGGTCACGACTCCCAGCGGTTTGAGCTGAAGGCCACTGAGTTCGAATGAACTGCGCGGAGTATTTTGCAGTGAGAACAATACCGGGAAAAGAGGATCACGACTCAGGTTGCGCTGTGGCCATAACTTCTGTACGAGTAGGTCAAATGGCATGTCCTGGTGAGCGTAGGCACCTAGAGAGACTTCTTTCACCCGCTCCAGCAACTCACGGAAGGTCGGATCACCGTCAAGCTTGATGCGCAGCGCCAGCGTGTTGGCGAAGTGCCCGATGAGACCCTCGATTTCCGCGCGATTGCGATTTGCAATCGGAGCTTCTACAACGATGTCATCCTGACCCGAATATCGTGATAACAACACTTGGAAGCCAGCCAGAAGCGTCATGAAAGGGGTGGCCCCGGCCGTGCGGGCGCTATTAGTTACCTGCTCGCAGAGAGTCCGGGGAATGACAAATGATCGGGTTGCCCCACGGAAACTCTGCACTGCTGGCCTCCGTCGGTCCGTCGGCAATTCCAACGTTGCAGGAGCTCCAGCCAATTGCTCTTCCCAGTAATTTAATAGCTTGCCGAAGTTCTCTCCCTGCAGATAATTTCGCTGCCAAACCGCGTAATCGCCATATTGCAGTGGAAGTTTCGGCAGCGGTGAGGGTCGTCCTGCGCAGAATGCTTCATAGAGGTTCGCGAGTTCAGTAAGAAAGATTCGTCGGGACCAAGCGTCGAAAATGATGTGGTGTATGGCGAACAGGAGCACATGGTCCGTCGCAGCCAGACGGAAAAGCTTCGTACGCAGCACTGGGCCATTCGTCAAGTCCACCGGTGTCTTAGCTTCCTTCATGGCGGCCGCCAGAGCTTCTTGCTCGGGTTCCGGCATTGCGGATAGATCGACAACGATCAGCGGAATGTGCAGCTCCGGTGACACAATTTGCGCAGGTTGGCCATCTATTACCTTGAACGTGGTTCGAAGTATCTCGTGTCGACAGACGATTTCGTTCAGAGAGCGCTCTAGCGCGTCGGCCTTCAGCGTGCCAGTCATTCGGAGCGACCACGCCACGCTGTTCGAGGTGCTCGTAGGATCAAGCGGCTCCAGGGCCAGTAGGTGCTGTTGCGCAAACGTCACCGGAAGAACGTAGACCTGGTCAGTCGCGGGTTTTGGGGCGCGGGCTGCTCCCGTTGCTGCTTTCCCGAATTCGCTGTCGCCCTGCATTCGGAAAGTCTTCGTGGATATTCATCTACTCGACATTCTGAAGTGGCCCGGTTGCAAAGTATAGCATCGCGTCTACTGCAAGGACCACAACCGCAGAGGCGAATACGCGATTGTCAAATTTGATTTCCTCGGGTACTGCCTTCGGCCTCGGCAGGTATGGCACATCCGGGACAAAGTACCGCTCGAAGGATTTAATCCGACAGTTAGTCCCACTGCGTTAGCAGCGATACGTCAATCAGAGGCTCGTGGCGTGGGCGTAGCGTAAGTTCAAGCGCTTTAAGCGTGGCGCAACTCTCGCGCGACCAGTTTATAGAAAGGCTCGCGACTGAGCGACGCGATCTCTTCGCTCACTGGCGACTCGGCCTGCCCGGTACGTTCGTCGGATGCGGCGGTGGAACATAGGTTGCGGCGCGCAAGATTTGGCAGATCCACCCCGCATGCGGCAGGCCGCAGCGCATAATCGCACGTGCTTCCGCCTCGATATCGTAGGAGACTCGCCGGATCATCGCTTTCGAGCCGTCCAACAGTAGGTACGACGCACGAGGGTCGCCGTCGTAGGAAAGGCTCACGCTGCCGGTGTTAACCACTGTCATTCTCCGCAGACTTCGAACATAGGATTGATGGATGTGCCCGTGGACTGCGATGGGCCGCCCGAGGCCGACGTAGGTTGACTCCATCTCCTCGTCGGTCGCATTCGGCATCGGAGCTCGCCAACAACTTTCCGGACTAGCGTGCACCAACGCCATCGATTCGGTCCGCTGCATCCGAGGCTGATTGCGCAGCCATGCCAGCCGCTCGTCGCCCAACTTCTCGAGGGTCGGCGGAATCATTTGCCGGATGGTTGCCATAAGTGGTGCGAGCTTGGGCACGTTACGAGCAAATTCGTCAAGGCTCTCTGGCATCCACAGCATTTCGTCTGTGTTTCCTACGACTCCTTCCCAACCGAGCTCACGGACGCGATCGACGATCTCTGCCGGCATGGAGCCTGCGTGTACCAAGTCGCCGCCATGCAGAACCAGATCGGGAGAAGTTTGGCGGAGATCCGCGAGCACGGCTTCGAAAGCGGTTAGATTGCCGTGGATGTCAGACACAACGGCGATGCGCACGCGCGACTCCTTTCCGATCATGCAACAAGAATGTTTTTGGATTGGGTCATCCCCGCCACCCCGAGACCGAGCGTCACCTGGCGGTTCCGAGCGTATCGCAAACCGGAACTTGGCACAATTGGCGAGACGACCCCACACTTGGATCAACCGGTGTGACACAACAAGGCCCTCTGGTTCGACAAACGACACACGAATTCATTTCATCGGTAGTGAACGGCTTCCTTAGGCAACAGAAAGTTCCCTTGAATACCAGTGGCGTGAACCGAATGGTACAACAGTAGGCTTGACAGGCAGTAAAGGTACACCCGGAATCCTCCATCCGACCTCGAAAGCTCCGATTAAGAAACAGCCCGGCGCGGCTGGATTAGAATTGTCGGTCTTTGGATTTCGAGATCTTCACCGGTGGGAAAGAGAGCTGGCCTCGAGATGAAACTGCATTTTGTCGTTCCGCTTTCCGCTCTTCTGCTTGTCGTTCCTGCGACATCCCAGCGTCAGCGCATGCAGCCAGTGCCTCAAGTCGATCAATGGCATCTTCAGCACTATCAATTCGACAATCCTGATCTGACCGCAGAGCAACGCATCGATAACCTTCTTTCGCTCATGACCGTGGAGGAGAAGATCGACTGCCTCGGCACCCTCACCGGTGTTCCACGTCTCGGGGTTCCGAATATTGGCAGTTCCGAAGGCATTCACGGAGTGGTGCAACGCGAGCCCCGTTTCGGGCGCAAGCCCATCACGACGACGCAGTTCCCGCAGCCGCCCGGCATGGGAGCCACATGGGATCCCGCCCTGGTACGCGAGGCTGCCGGAGTGGAAGGCTATGAGGCCCGCTTCATCACCCAAACCCCGGAATACAACCGGCAGATCCTCATGCTCTGGGGTCCTCAGTCCGATCTCGATCGGGACCCTCGCTGGGGCCGCAGCGAAGAGGTTTACGGTGAAGACCCTTTTTTCAACGGAACCATGGCTACTGCCTTCGTTCATGGCCTCCAGGGCGACAACCCGAAATACTGGCAATCCGCAGCGCTGCTCAAGCACTTCCTTGCTAACGAAAACGAAGACAACCGAAACAGCTCATCCTCCAACTTTGATGAAAGGCTCTTCTGGGAATACTACTCGGTTCCCTTCCGCATGGCGTTCGTTGACGGCGGCGCCAAAGCCGTCATGGCTTCCTACAACGCCTGGAACGGTACGGCGATGGC
>Ga0126381_100000982_pt1 | contig 31090 bp, 34 predicted proteins | sample PanSoiMetPlot_28_FD_96465 | JGI IMG/M metagenome (GOLD analysis project Ga0126381, IMG submission 96465) | Tropical forest soil microbial communities from Panama - MetaG Plot_28 | ecosystem: Environmental > Terrestrial > Soil > Tropical forest > Bulk soil | place: Panama | collected 2016-02-17 | reverse complement strand
TTTGTGTACCAGCAGGGAACCTACGTTGGAACTACGGGTGACAGCAACTGGCGCTGGATGGGTTCATTAACTCGTGACAACGTCCAGAACACTCTGGTCGGCTACAGCGAGTCCAGCGCGAACATTCATCCTTCGATCGCAGTCGCCGGCCGTGCCTTTACCGACACCTTGGGCACTCTCGGTCCGGAGACGTTCTCCGTGAACGGCACCGGCTCGCAGACCGATACCTCCAATCGCTGGGGTGATTACAGCACGATGGGAATCGACCCCTCCGACAACTGCACCTTCTTCTACACGCAAGAGTACTACATGAGCACTGGCACCTTCGCCTGGAGCACCGACATCTCCAGCTGGAAGTTCCCCAGCTGCCACTGAGTATCGGGTAGAAAAAACCTCGGGGCATCCTGTCACAGGATGCCCCGATTTTTCTTGCGCGAAGATTATTCGTACCCCGGACCGTTCATCCGGCCTCGGGCAATCCAGCCGCCGGATCGTACACCTGATGCACGATTCGCGTGGTTCGCCGCCGCTCCACCGGTTGACAGACATGCCGGAACTCCAGGTGAAGCAGATCGCTCTCCCGATACGCGCGCGCAACCGTCAGGTAGCACTCCTTGCAGATTGAATCGAAAGTTTCATCCGAGTTGCGGCGGTGCGCGTATTGCCCCGATCCCCTTGAGACTCGGTCCATGTTTTTCCCCTGATTTTGTTCCCGGCAGGCGCTGGCCGATCAACTCCCTGTTCCGCCAAGTTACTGCATTCCGCAACTAAGCGCAATGCCGCCTCCATACTCATAGAGCGGCGCTTGCCATCGCAGCCAGTTTCTTTGCTCTGAAATACTATTTGTCACAGTATTCGTGGCGTGCCCTAATACTCCTCAACTCACGTTTACAGCAGAGTTGAGACGATGCGGGGAGCCGATACGCAAGTCGGCTCCCCTTATTTTCTTCGGTTCGGCAAAACTCAAAGCCGGATCGTGCCGATCGGCGTAAGGTGATCGCCCTCCGGCTAAAGAGGTATTCGCTTTACCTCTTCTGGGGGATGCCGCCCGGCGCCAAACAAAGCTACCCTTCGACATGCTACTGGGTTGGACCAATACATCGGGCACACGCAACTCAGGGCCAGGAGGACCTATGTCGACACATCAGGCGACCGCATGGCAGCACAGCAACAGGTACAGCGCAGACTCGGCTTGCGAGTACTGTAAGGGCATTGTGCGCCACGAATCGTGGTGTCTCGCGCGAAACCAGACGGTCCTCTACGCTTACGAAGCGGTCATTGACGCCGCCACCCTCACCGAAGGCGACAGACTCATCCTGCATGCTTTGGGCGTGGCATGGCGGGACAATCCCTGTACGGGCGCGTGCAATGCGGCCCTGCAAACGCAATAGAAGTCGTGGCTTCAGGATGGGATAACGCAGCCTCTTCCCTGCCATCCGATCTGAACAACTTTGCCTTCCTCCACCAGGACGGGTACGGTTCGCTGGCCGCCGGCGAGGGCCAGCAAACGCGCGCGCGCTGCGGCGTCAGCCTCAACGTCATGCTCGACAAATTCGCAGCCCTTCCATTCCAGCCACTCCCGCATCTCTTGCGTGTAGGGGCAATTCGCGGTTCCGAAGAGCTCAAGTCTGGCCACGACGCAGTACCTCCTGCATCTCGCGAATGATGTGGTAAATGGACGCCTGTACCTCCTGGATCCGCGGGATATAGTCGCAAGCGACCACAATCGGCAGATCGGCCAAGCCACGTCGCTTGATCTCGCCACCGTCATAACCCAGCAGCGCAACCGTTAACATGCCCCGCTTGCGGGCCTCCTCCAGCGCCATCACGATGTTCCGTGATCCGCCGCTAGTCGAGATGCCAATCGCAACATCTTCGGGCTGCGCCTGCGCGATCAGTTGCCGCAGAAAGATGACTTCTGTCCCGATATCGTTCGCGACCGCGGTAATGTTGGCCGGCTCCATCGCCAGCGAGACCGCCGGAATCGGCTGATAACCTTCTGGTGGAGCAACACAGTCAATGGCCCAGTCGTTGGCGTCCGTTGCCGAGCCGCCATTGCCGAAGAGAATCAGTTTGCCACCGCCTTGTACCCTCGCCTGGATTGCCTGCGCAGCGGCGCTGATTTGCTCGGCTTCTTCCCTCGCCACCTGCTCTCGCAGATGGCTGTCATCCTGCACCTTCATCAGAATCGACGCCGCCACTTCTTCCGTAACCCCGCCTGTGTCCTGTTTTTCCCGCCCAAGGAAGGGATAGAGGAATCCAGCGTCACCTACCTCGTGCCCCAGTTCACGATGCTCGAAGAAGACGTGCACCGTCTCCCACAATGTGTGATATAGGATTTCGACGATTTCCTGATGGATGAATGGGTCCGCGGCAGCAGCTCCCACATAGTAGGAGCCCTCGCTGCCTGGAAGCGCAAACGTCATCGCGCCGCCTGCTGCGCACTCACGCAAGCTCCCGGTCATATCCTCGTCGCCTTCAGGAGGGCCGAAGGCCATGACCATATCGTCGGGCCGCATGATCGTTTGCAACCACGGCCGATATAACAGCGAGAGATCGAGCGCGGGAAGAGCGCGCTTGCCTACAATCACCGGGTGCACAAATTCGACGGAAACATGTTGTGCGTCGGTGGCGTAAGGCCCGCGCCCAAAGGCAAGCAGACGCCCACCGCGTAGAAAACGCTCCGACATCTCGCGGCAAGCCTCGGCCAGACGATGCGCCTCGCGCGCGAAAAAGCTTTCGCAAAGGCGATTTCGCTCGAGCAACCGTTCTTCTACTTGCGTCGCGAGTTCAACACCGGCAGGCATGGGTCGCTCTTAGCTTCTAGCTTTTAGCTCTTAACAGCTAAAAGCTTCTCAGCAGATCCTCGGCAGGGGATCACCCACGAGCATGTCGATAATCCTGCTGCCGCCATAACGCGTCGTGACGAGCACCGATCCCGCAGGCTGCTCGTGCAGTTCGCCGAGAACCACCGCCTCTTCCCCGCCCGCCGCCTGGCAGAGCGCGTTGTACGCCGCGTCGGCATACTCCGCAGCGACCACCGCCAGAAACTGGCCCTCATTAGCAATGTGCAGCGGATCAAGGCCGAGCAATTCGCACGCTCCGCGCACGCTATCGCGCACTGGAATTTCATCTTCGAAGATGTGGATGCCCAGACTGCAGTCCCGCGCCAGTTCGTTCAACGACGTCGCCACACCGCCGCGCGTGGGATCGCGCATCCAGCGAATTCCGGGGCCGGCCTCGCGCGTCATTGCCTCGATCAGCGGAAACACAGAACGCGTATCGGAACGAAGGTCGGCTTCGATATCCAATTCACCGCGCGCCAGCAGAATCGTAATACCATGATCTCCGATCGGCCCGGAGAGCAGCACCTTGTCGCCCGGCCGCACGGTTGCCGCATCAACGCGCAGTCCCGGCAAACACGAGCCGATACCCGTGGTCGAGATGTACATGCCATCGGCTTTGCCGTGTTCGACCACCTTTGTATCGCCGCCTACAATAGCGACGCGCGCCTCCTGGGCCGCGCGGCTCATCGCGCGAACCTCGGCTTCCAACGTCTCCGTAGGCAGGCCCGCTTCCAGCACAAAACTTGCGACGATCGCCTCGGGCCTCGCGCCCGACACGGCAAGATCGTTCACCGTCCCGTTGATCGCCAACTCGCCAATCGAGCCGCCCGGAAAACGCAGCGGCTTCACCACGAAGCTGTCGGTGGTCATGGCCAGGCGAACACCACCGATCTCGAGCGCAGCGGCATCATTCAGGCTGGGATGAGCGGAAGAGAACAGGAGTGGGGCGAAGAGTCCTTCGACGAGCCGCCGGCTGGCAATACCGCCTGCCCCGTGGGCCATCTCGATCTGCGGCTCGCGAAAGCGGATCTTCGGAATCGTGCTGTCGGTTGCGACTGCCATTCCTACGCCGGCCAGGCCAGGCTGTTCGCCATCGCCTTGCGGTGTTCGTAATTGTAGTACGCCGCGCACGAGCCCTCCGAAGAAACCATCAGCGCTCCCACGGGATGTTCGGGAGTGCATTCGCGACCAAACAACTTGCACTGTGCCGGCTTGAGCACGCCTTTCAGCACCTCGCCGCACTGTGCCGCTTTCGGATCGGTTACACGTACGCCCGGAACATTGAAGCGCTGCTCGGCATCGAATTCGGCGTAGCTGTCGCGAATGCGCAGCGCCGACTGCGAGATGAAGCCCAGACCGCGCCACTCGAAGTACGGCCGCAGCTGGAAGACCTCGTTCATCGCCTGCAAGGCCGCGCGGTTGCCTTCCCACGGCACCACGCGCTTGTATTGGTTTTCGACCTTCGCTTCGCCATTGCGCAACTGCCGCAGCAGCATGACGATCGATTGCAACATGTCCAGCGGCTCGAAACCGGAAACGACAATCGGCTTATGCTCATTCGCGGCAATCCACGCGTAGGGACGGCAGCCGATCACGGTCGAAACATGTCCCGGTCCAATGAACGCATCCAGGCGCATGTCCGGTGAGTCGAGGATGGCGCGGATCGCGGGGATGATCGTAACGTGGTTGCAGAACACCGAGAAGTTGCCAACGCCTTCGGCCCTGGCGCGCATGAGCGTGAGCGCGGTCGAGGGCGCCGTCGTCTCGAAGCCGATGGCGAAGAACATCACATGCTTGTCGGGATTCGCCTTGGCCAGCTTCAGCGCGTCCGCGGGCGAATAAACGATGCGCACATCCATGCCGCGCGCTTTATGCTCCAGCGGGCTTCCTTGCACCCCCGGGACACGCATCATGTCGCCGAACGCCGTAAAGACGACGTCGGGATTCTTGGCCAGCGTGAGCCCGTCATCGATGCGCCCCATCGGCAGCACGCACACCGGACACCCTGGGCCATGAATCAACTCGATATTTGCGGGAAGGACGTCCTTCAGGCCGAAGCGATAGATCGCGTGCGTGTGACCGCCGCACACTTCCATGAAGCGGTAGTGACGGCCCGGATCGACCAGACGGCGAATCTCTTCCGCGGTCTTGTTGATGATCTCGGGATCTCGGAACTCATCGACAAACTTCATGTGTTACCTCAAGATCACCCCATAAATACCGTGAACGCAGTGCGTTAGTAGCATCAAGCTTTTGTACCAAGGTTCGCGGCCTTGGTTAGGATACTAGCCTGGGTAAGCATTTCACGAAGGCTTGCCCTCGTCGGACTCTTCCAGCCCGTAGCCTCGAACCTCCTGCATCGCTTGCTCGCCTTCTCCCAGCATGATCAACGTCTGCATCTGCTCCAGCGCGTCCTTCTCGCTTATCTTGCTCATCGCGAAGCCGACGTGGATGAGCACCCAGTCTCCGGATTTGGGCAGGTCATTCTCGAGCAATCCGAGATCGACCTTCCGGCGCACTCCGGCAACTTCAACCGTCGCCAGGTATGGAAGCCCGGGGAAGAGTTCAATCACTTTGCCGGGTATGGCTAGACACATGTGTACCTCACGCGACGCTCCACGCTCACACCGCCTTGCGAGTGACGATATCGAACGAAAAGCGCAACTCGTCCTTCACCTTCAAACCGCCGCCCACCGCCGAAACGGGTTTGATATTGTAATCCGACTGACGCAGCGAAAACTCGCCGAAGGCGCGCAGCATGTCGCCCGTCACGGCGATCTTTGCCGCCACCGTCTGCGAGCGCGTCACCCCATGCAGCGTCAACTGGCCAAGCAAAGAGACTTCGCCCTGTCCATCGACGCGGCTCTTTACCATCACCCGCGGCGCCTCATACACGATCTGCGGGTATTTCCCTACTTCGAGGACCCGCTCCCGCATCTCCGATTCCATCTCGCGACGATCTTTGTCGTTCACGTTATCCATCACGCTCAACGACTCCGCCCGCACGACGAAGTGCAAGGACGATTGCTCGATGAGCGCGGAATTAAAATTCACCTCGCCCTGCATGTCGCGGATGGCGATGGTCGGACTGTGGCCGAAAGCCGAAAGTAGTCCGGTGGCAAATACCTTGACCGTAAAGCGGCTGACCGTGGGATTAATGATGTACCGATCCAGCGAGACGTTCGCCGTCTGCGCCTCGGCCGCCTGACCACTCCCGATTTCTTCAGACAAGCAGATGCACTCCTTTCGTTGAAGGCTGCTATTGCGCGGACCGAATCTCTTACATCGAACGCAGCCGCAAGTACCGCTCCAGGTCCGGAAGCATGCGATCGGTCACGTTGCTGATGCCCAGCCGGCTCATGTATCTCTGCGCCACGGGATTCGACAGGATCAATCCCGCGCCAAAGACCATCAGCGCAATGCCGCTCAACATGAACAGCGTGTCTCGATCGTTGTCATGGTGGATCTCGTGGGACTCACGTCTCATCACTGCAGTAGCCACTGTCGTATCCTCCTCTTTCGCTGATCAGTCGTTCATAGCAGATCCAGGCCACTCTCCGGCCAATATCTGCGGAATTAAAGCCTCAATCCGATCCACTGCCACGGTTACGGCCTGTTCCACGGGTTCGCTCAATCCCATCAGCCCTTCCGGCGGCCCCAGAGTTGCGGGCTCGCAGCCCACCAGCAGCACGCGCTTCGATGGCCAGCCCATCGATGCCGCCAGGCGAAGGATCTTCAGCGCATCCATGCTGTGAGCGTCGACATCCAAGCCCTCGCCCGGATCGCCGGCAAGCTCCGTGAGCTCCGGCTCGACAACGAACACCGTGCCCGGCTCCGCCCCGCGCGGGCAGGCATCGATGAGGATCGTCGTTTCGTAACCGTCCTGGAGCGCATAAGCCAGGTCGAAACCGCGGATGCCGAAATCGCCGACACGCACGTCCGAGGGCAGCGACCGTTGTGCGAGCCGGCGGGCGACCTCAACACCGAAGCCGTCATCGCCCATAAAGATGTTGCCGATCCCTGCCAGCAGAATTCGCGGCTGCGAAACCGGCTTCGCAGGCCTCTGCTCTTCAGAGGGCAACGGTTCGATTTCTTCCGTGTCGAAGAAGAAGCGATGGCCCGGTTGCCGCAGTAACCCCAGGTCGCGTCCCGGATCGTCCTCCAGCACAACGCAGACGTGGACCTTGCCCTCGTAGTCCTGCTCGAGGGCCTCAATCGCGGCAATCTGTCCGGCGAGCGCCAGGTCAATGACGTCACCGCCCTGCCGCGGATGCAGCCGCACCCGATGGCCGATGCGCACCAGCGTGCCTGCAATCTCCACTTCCTCCAGCGGCGACTTGTCTTCCAACAGTTGCCACTCCCATTCGTTCACGGCATCTCCCCATTTACGTGCCGCAAGCCGCGCACGGCGCCATGCAGCTTCATGAACTGCTCCGCCGGAAGGTTCTCCGTCCGCTCCAGGATCTTTCGCGCACGCTCGTCGGAGTCGCGCATCTCGCGCTTCTCTTCGTCGGTCATGGTCATGATGCGCAGGGAGAGGATTTCATCGATCTCGGTACCATCGAACAGATCGCCGGCGCTCTCGGCAGCGATCTGCGGAAAGTCATAAAGAATGATGTGAGAAGCCAGCATCGTATCCCGCTGCCCTTCTTCACCTACCAGCACGGGAAACACGCCCTGGTTGTGGCAATCCTCTGCCGCTCCCCGCAGTGTCTCGGGTGGATCCAGCAGTGAGACGAACTCGCCGTTCCCGACACCCAAAACAAAATGCGTGGAAACCAGTGCGCGCATCAGTGCGAACTCACGATTCGCGGCGTTGACGCCGAGCTCCGAGGTGTTCCCTATCCGCACATCAATCTTGTAAACCTGCTCCGCGACTCCGTGGGCTGCGACCTGGACCGAAGCATTGATCGCATACTGTGTGCGCACGATCCTGCCGGCTACTTCACCCCGCTTATCCTGAATCGGTTCCGTTTCTGCACCCGAGGACGACTGTACCGGCCACGACACTGGCGACCGGCTCAACGACTCAAGATCGGTCGCGACGACGCTGACTTCGTGCTCGACTGCCTCTTGCCATGAGTACCAGCTCCGTTCGCCGACATCCAGCGCCTTGACCGCGCGAAACCCTCCCTCTGCCCTCTCCTCAATCGACCTGTCGACCAGTTGCAGAAATCGCACCCGCACTTCCAGCACGCTGCCAGCACTGCCCAGGACCAGGCACTCGCTCTGCATGGTCCACGGGTCGGTCCCCTTCTGCCGCTCGCTGAACGCCTGCGGATAAACCACGCCGAAGTTGAACCGCTGCTGGTTCTTCACCGCCGATGGACGGTAGGGATACAGCATGTATCCTTCGTACAGCACCGCCTTCGCGATCCGATCCGCCGCCGTGAGGTTCATCGCTTTACGTCCTCTTCAACGCTGCGAAGCAAGCTCTCCAGCGCCTGCTCCCACGTCGGAATCCCACGCTCAACTTTGTAGCGGTACAGTCGCTCGAAGGCATCGCGTTCCAGGCAGAGCCAGGCCATGCCGGGATAGTACGTGTCCATCAACTCCTTCCACAGCTTCACCGGCAGGCGGAAGCGTGCTTCTTTGTCCCACGGGATTGGCATCACCTGGAGCTGGCCTCCCTGCTCGACAAAGAAGACGCTTCCGCTGAATTGCACACAGATGGGCACTTCACCGTCGGAGAGTCCGGCAAAGTACTTCGTCGCGGCAACATTGAAGTCGAACGTACACGGCACCAGAAGGCTCACCTCGGTGCTGCCTTCGAAGGAGGGGACGATCACGCTGGCGTGCGTCCACAGGAAGGTACGCAGTGTCTGCGCCCAGCGCTCCGGCTCGCCAAACAAGTCGCGCAAATTCTGCTGCTCTGCCGGAGCGTAGGCGCGACGTGGACTCTCGATCTGCACCTGCGCTCGCAAGGCGATGCTATGAATCACCTCATCAGGGCTTGAATTTGTTAGCCGCAGCTTGAACGCGAGCTGAGGCGAGATCGCAAATGGCTCGACCTCGGCGCCTTCGATCGCGAAGCGGAGATCAGGCATTCCCCGTCCTTCCCAGCACCGTCGCCTGCTTCCGCAGCTGGGCGAAGAAGCCCGCGATCTGCTGCCAGACTTCCGTTCCCCCGGAGAAGCCGCGCCATTGGCTCCGAATGATGCCGACCAGCTTGAAACAATGGTCGATCGGCAGAAGATAATACTCTGCGCTGCCAAGCTCACGCGCGTGACCGATCCGGTTCGCCAGCAGCGCCTCGACATCAGGCTCCATCTTCTCAATCTCTGGATTGCCGCGCGCAATCTCGTCCCACGACTCCAGCGAGAGCAGCGACTCCGTAGCCCCCGCTGGGCTGGGATACATCGCCACCACTCTCGCCTCCGGGCTGCTGCGAAAAAAGAACGCCATATTGATCGGGATCATCAGGCTCTCCCACTGCGCATTGGTGATCTCGAAATTCGCCAGGAGTCTGCTCAGCTTCGGCACTCGCTTGTAGCGCGCCTTAGCTTGCCCGCTGAACAGCAGCGCACAGGCATCGCAGGAGCACACCAGTTTGCGGGCCTTCGGCTCCAGCAGATGCGGATGCTCCAGATGAATCTCCGTGCTGCATAGTTCGCAGCGTTCGGCAGGCCGGCGCGGTCGCGCAAACTGGCGAAGCACGCCGAACGCACTTTCGAGGCTGGGCGGCTGCTTAGTCGCCATAGTTGGTCCCCACCGATTGCCCCTGACTTGCCACGCTCGCGGATTGCGGATTCTGGCTGGCCAGCTTCTCCAGGGCGACGAAACCGTTCGCCATTTTTCCTTCCAGCCCTTCGATTGACAAAGAGAGGATATCGGGGGCAGCTTCGTAGATTGCTTCTTCAACCGCGCTCTGCAACGCCTTCGTCGTCGAGCCGCAAGCATGGGCGCCTGGAGTCACGCGCACCCGCACGGCGCCGCCTGAGTTCTCCAGCAATTCCAGCGCCGCACCGTCGCGGCGCAGCTTCGGCTCCAGACCCTCCACGGCTTTGCGGACGCGTGTCTCTATGGTTTCAGGATGCAGCCCATACAGAATGAGCAGGCTGGAGACCATCGGATCGCGGCCCAGCTGGTCGATGAATGCCATCCCCGGCCCACCGCCATTGGCGAGTATTTCGAGCGCTCGATTGACCGCCGCGCCGTGAAACTCCATGACCAGTTGAACCAGCTGGCGGGCCGAGGAACGGGCTGCGGGATCGGCGATGGTCTCCAGTTCCTCGACCAATGCCCCGATCCTGCGGAGGCGTTGCTGGAAATCTTTTTCTTCGAACATATTCACGCCTGGTTCTGCATAGAAGGATCAGGGCTTCAGTCTCTGCCTCAACCAGGGTATTGCAGGGGCTGAAGCCCAATGTAATGTGCTCACCGATACGCTCGCCTAGATCACTTCACGACGCCGAACATCGGCGAGTGCCGCGTCTCGAGCACCTTACCATTGCCAAGGTACATATGCACGCCGCACGGGAGACATGGATCGAAGCTACGCACGGCGCGCATGATGTCGATGCCCTTGAACTTGTCAGGCCCGTTCTCCTCAAAGATCGGGGTGTTCTGCACCGCATCTTCATACGGCCCCGGCGTGCCATAGATGTCGCGCGGGTTCGCATTCCACGGCGTCGGCGGATACGGATGATAATTCGCGATCTTGCCTTCGCGAATCACCACATGATGCGACAGCACACCACGAACGGCCTCGTGGAAGCCGCACCCGATGGCTTCTTCCGGTACCTTGAAATCGGACCAGGTCTTCGTGCGTCCGGCATGCAGTTCCGCTAGCGCCTTCTCCATGAAATGCAGCGCCGCTGCCGCAGAATATGCCTGGAAATACGTCCGGGCGCGATCGCGTTCAATGGCATTGCTCCACTTGGGGACCTTCCATTCGAACTCGACTTCCGGCAGCGACACCGTTTTCGGCAGATAGATCTTCACGCTGTTACCGGTCGCCTTCAGGTAGCCAATGTCAACCAGCCCGGCTTTGGCGGTCGCCCAGAAGCGCGCGATCGGACCGCCACCGGTGTCCAGGGCAAGGTGCTCTCCGGTCTTCTTGTGCAGCCAGCGCGGCGACATGACCCAGGTGTACTTCCCCGCGAAATTGCGCTTCTGAGGTTTGGGAATCGTGGTCTGGTTCCACGGATGCTTCTGATCAACCGGGTTGCCGAGCGGGTCCTCCCTGACGAAGGTCTCGCCATCCTCCCAGTCGTCGTAATAGGAGCTGCCGAGCAGAATCCTCATATTCAGATTGATGTCGACCAGGTCCGTTGTGACCAGTTCGCCATCCACAACAACTCCGGGGGTGACGAACATCTTCCGCCCCCAGTCGGTCATGTTCTTGTAGGTGTAGTCGCAATGCTCGGGATCCTGGAACGAGCCCCAGCAGCCCAGCAGGATGCGGCGCTGCCCGACCTGCTCATAACCCGGTAAGGCTTCATAGAAGAAGTCGAACAGGTCATCGTGCAGCGGTACGACCTTCTTCATGAATTCGACATACTTCATCAGGCGCACGAGATAGTCGGTGAACAGCTGCACGGTGGGTACGGTGCCGACGCCGCCGGGATAGAGGGTTGAGGGATGCACGTGACGCCCTTCCATCAGGCAGAACATCTCGCGCGTCATGCGGCTCATCTGCAGCGCCTCGCGATAGAAGGCACCGGTGAAGGGATTGAGCGCAGTCATGATGTCGGAGATCTTGCGGTAGCCGTGGAGCCTGGCGTTCGGGGCGTCGGTTTTCTGCGCCTTGTCCCACACGCTGGGGTTCGTCTCCTTCACCATCTGCTCGCAGAAGTCCACACCCACCAGGTTGTCCTGGAAGATGTTGTGGTCGAACATGTACTCGGCAGCCTCGCCCAGGTTGACGATCCACTCCCCCAGATGGGGCGGGCGCACGCCGAAGGCCATGTTCTGCGCATACGTCGCGCAGGTCGCATGATTGTCGCCGCAGATGCCGCAAATGCGGCTGGTGATGAAATGCGCGTCGCGTGGATCTTTGCCCTTCATGAAGATGCTGTAGCCGCGAAAGATCGACGACGTGCTGTGGCACTCGACTACGTGCCGGTTGGCGAAATCAATCTTGGTGAAGATGCCGAGGCTGCCGACGATCCTGGTTATCGGATCCCAATTCATCTCGACGATCTGCTTCTGCTTACTTGGGGCTTGTTGTTCGCTTAATGTCGTTGTGCCCATCGCGATCGCTCCTTCGTGAAATCAGGCTCTGGCGTGATAACCAGTAGTAAGTTCCGGCCGATTGTGCCGCCACTTCGGCTCTTTGTTGACGGTGTTTTGCGTGATGCTCCGCAAAGCGCGAATCGCGCGGCCGTACATGCTGGAGCTGTTGGTGGAAACGCGCGCCCCCGGCGGCTCGTCCATGAAGGGCATGAACTTGTCGGGGAATCCCGGCATGGTACAGCCGATGCAGATACCGCCGACGTTAGGACATCCGCCAATGCCCGCCATCCATCCGCGCTTCGGCACGTTGCAGTTCACCACCGGGCCCCAGCAGCCGAGCTTCACGATACACTTCGGCGAGCCGTATTCCTCCGCGAAGTCGCCCTGCTCGTACCAGCCGGCACGATCGCAACCTTCATGAACGGTTGTGCCGAAGAGCCATGTTGGTCGCAGGTTGTCATCAAGCGGGATCATCGGGGCGAGACCAGCAACCTGATAGAGGAGGTAGAGAACGGTTTCCATGAAATTATCCGGCTGGACGGGACATCCGGGAACGTTGACGATGGGCAGCCCGGCCTTCGATCGCCAGCTCCATCCCAGGTAGTCAGCCAGCCCCATGCAGCCCGTGGGATTGCCTTCCATGGCATGGATTCCGCCATAGGTTGCGCACGTGCCGATGGCTACCGCGGCCAACGCCTTGGGAGCGAGGCGATCAATCCATTCCGTCGTCTTGATCGGCTGGTTGGTTGTGGCATCCGTCCCGACCGCGGCCCAGTAGCCGTCGCGGCCGTGGATCCTCTCATTCGGAATGGATCCTTCAACCACCAAAACGAAGGGATCGAGCTTGCCTTCAGCGGCAAGGTAAAACGGCTTCATGAAGTCGTCGCCCACTTCGTACGCGAGCACGGGATTATGCAGATGTACTTTAGGAAGGCCCGGAATCGCGCCCAGCAAAACGTCTTCGATGCTGGGCTGCATCGCTGCTGTCACCGAGACGGAATCGCCGTCACAGCCAAGGCCGGCTGTAATCCATACGATATGCACTTCGGCAACAGCGGGCGCCTTCTGGGTTGACCGGCCATGCGGAACCGCTTGCGCTGTCATAGGCGAAATTCTCCTTTCAATATCCCCGTGCCTCGCGTTGTAGGGTCAGCGCTCGGCAGAATGAATCGGCGTATCGATAAAGCAGTGCCGATGCGCCTGCGTCGCGACAAAGGTGCCTAACGGTTGTTCAAGACGGAACCTTACACAGAAATGCACTACTGGTGCCCCACGCACCTTGGCTCCTAGCATCAACCGCTGGGACGGCTTTCTCAACCTGATTTGAAAGTAAGGGAATATTCTGCGCGTGTATCGGGGATTTCCCGATGGGCGGTCGGGTTTCGTTCGCTCTGGTTTGGAAAGTTTGCTGGTGGGATAGAGCCTGCAGCCTCGGTTCACGCCGGCCAGATGTTGTTGTCCCAGCCGGCCGCGAGGAACCTGCGGTTCGTACTCTTCAACTCCGGTTCAGGCCGCTCCCTCGCCGATACTCCACTGAATCGCGCGTTGCACCAATTCGCGCCCATTCTTCAGCGACAGCTTGCCTTTGATGTGCGCCTGATACGACTCAACCGTCTTGACGCTGAGATGCAATTCCTCAGCTATTTTTCGGGTGCTGTGCCCTTCACCAATCAGGCGGAAGACTTCGAGCTCGCGATCGGACAGGCCGGCAACCGAGGAGGGTTTGTCCGTGGAACCGTTGATGTAGTGTTGCAGCATGCGGTTGGCGATGCGATCGCTGACATAAATCTTCTGCCGCAAAATCTGACGCACCGCAGTCAGCACCTTTTCGGTGGCCTCCTGCTTCATGATGTAGCCGTTGGCGCCCGCCCGCAGCGCGCGTTCCGCATAGATCGATTCGTCGTGCATGGAGAGGATCAGCACCGGCAGATGGGGAAAGCGCAAGCGGATACTCTTCAGCAGATCGAGGCCATCCGGCCCGTTAAGAGAGATATCGACGATAAGAAAATCCGGACTGGTAGCGGTGATGCCTTGCAGGGCTGTCGATGCCTCTTCCGCCTCCCCGCAAACCATGAGGTCAGGTTGGCGGTTCATCATAAGCGACAGACCTTCGCGCACGATGGGGTGATCGTCGACAATGAAGATCCGCGTTTTAGGCGCAGGCTTTGCGATTGATTTCGTCGCCATCGTCTTCAGCCGGGTTGTCCTTTCGCCCTCCGCTACTCATGGGAAAGATGCAGGTCACTGCCGTGCCGTGAGGATCACCCGGTCCAATCTCCAGGGTGCCTCCAATCATCTTCGCCCGGTAGCTCATGATGTGGTGTCCCATGCCGCCGCTGTTGGCCGGAATCTGCTTGCAGCCGGAGCCGTAGTCGCAAATGCTCAGCACACCGCGATTGTCCGTTGCGGCAAGCCCGATCTCGATCCTTTGCGCCTTGCCATGTTTGATGGCATTGCTGATGGCCTCTTGCGCGATGTGATACAGGTGCGTGGCCACGCTGACGTCGTCGACCAACACCGGATTTTCGCATTGCAATTGGCAGGAGACGCCGAAGACGTCCTCGACCTCCCCGCTCAGCTGCTTTAATGCATTCATCAGCCCATGCGACTCGGAGACGACCGGACTCAAGCCCTTTGCCAATTCGCGTGTCTTATTAATTGCTTCGTTGACCAGCTTGACGATCTTTGCGGCCTCGGCGGCATAGGGCAGGCGCTCCTCTTTGAGCTTCTCCTCCTGCACCTTCGTCATGAAAGCGATTCCCGTCAAATGCTGCCCCAGGCCATCGTGAAGGTCCTGCCCGATGCGGCGTTGTTCGCGTGCGCTGATTTCCAGGATCGCCCTCTCCAGGTGCTTGCGTTCCGTAATATCGATGCCGGTAGCGATCACGTAGGCGGGAGTCTTGCCTGCCGGCAGCGACGTCCCTGACCACGCTATCAACCGGCGCGCGCCGTCGGCCGCCAACCATTGGCACTCGTATTCGTCTTGCAGCCGGCCCGCTCGCATCTTCTCGAATTGCGAGCGAAATTCCGCCGCTTCCTCCGCAGGAATGAACAGGTCCCACACATGCCGGCCCGCGACGTCGGCGAGGGTCTTCCCCGTGCTGCGCTCGCAGGCGCGATTGAAGCGCACGATGCGGCCGTTGGGATCGAGCACGATCACCAGTGCCCCGACCGTATCCAGTATCGCCGTAACCACATTGTGCTCAGCCTCTAACGCTTCTTCCGTTCGCTTCAGGTCGGTAATGTCAAAGCCCACACCGTGAATGAACCACGGACGTCCGTCTTCGCGGCGGATCATCTTGGCTTCGCAGTGCAGCCAGATCACGCGATTATCGCGCGACAGAATCCGATAGGCGGAGCGCAGCGGCTTTCCGGAGAGAAACAACTCCGCAGCTTCCACACTCCAGCGGTGCTTGTCATCGGGATGCACCTGTGAATACCAGCGCACCGGATCCTGCAGCCATTCTTCCTGTGTGAAGCCGAGCACCGCTTCAATCTGCGGACTGACGTATGCTTCTCCCACTCCTTCGTCGAGGTATGCCATGAAGACGACTGCGGGAATCTGTTCGACGAGGGCGCGATACTTCGCCTCAAGGTTGGGAAGCGCACTGCTGATTCTCGTGGATGGCGGGCCGGACGGATTCAGGCTGGCCAGGAGGCTGGTGTTCTCGAAGAAGACTCGCGCCAGGTCTTCCAGGATCGCTTCGGCTTCAGCGTAGGTAGTGGCTGCTTCCAGGGCGCTGGCCGCACCGGCACTCAATTTGGGATGGCTTTCGGGAAAAGAAGCCATTCTTTACCTCATGCAGGGCGGCACTACTGGCGCGGATCCGTCGCCCCGGGCGCATGGGCATTTACTGTATCACCTTTAGGATGTTCACGGCAGCGCCACTTCGGCTCCTTGTTGAGCGAGGCCTGCGTAAAGGTACGCAGCGCGTGGATGGCCTTTCCATACGTCTGGACGGCGCTGGCCGATAACAGCGATCCGGGGGGCTGGTTCATGAATGGCATGAACTTGTCGGGAAAGCCAGGCATGGTGCAGCCGATGCAGATGCCGCCGACATTCGGACAGCCACCGATACCGCCCATCCACCCGCGCTTGCCGACGTTGCACTGGACGACCGGCCCCCAGCATCCCAGCTTCACAATGCAGAGCGGCGAGCCGTACTCCTCAGCGAAATCCGCCTGCTCGTAATAGCCTCCGCGGTCGCAACCCTCGTGTACGGTTTGTCCGAAGAGCCAGGTGGGGCGCAATTGCTGATCGAGCGAGATCATGGGCGCGCGACCGGCCGCCATATAGAAGAGATAAAGCAGCGTCTCCATCATGTTGTCGGGCTGGACAGGACAGCCGGGTACACACACGATCGGTATCCCGGCCTGCGACTTCCACTCCCAACCCAGATAGTCGGCCAGTCCCATTGCCCCTGTGGGATTACCCTGCATGGCATGAATGCCGCCATAAGTCGCGCAGGTGCCCGCTGCTACCACCGCCCACGCGCGCGGTGCCAGTCGATCGATCCAATCGCAGGTGAGGATCGGCTGGCCCGTGCCGTTGTCGGTGCCCAACGACGCCCAGTAGCCTTCGGGTTTGTTGCTCTCATCGGGAACCGAGCCCTCAATTACGAGAATGAACGGCGCGAGCTCGCCCTTGGCAGCCCGATGGAAGGGCTTCAGGAAATCGTCTCCATTTTCCAGTGCAAGGAAAGGATTGTGGAAGGTGATCTTGGGGATCCAGGGAATTCCGCCGCAAACCACATCCTCGATGCTCGGCTGCGTGGCTGCGGTCATGGCGATGGTGTCACCGTCACAGCCTAAGCCGGCCGTGATCCATAGCACACCCATCTCTTCGATCGGATTTGTGCTCTCCTTCGCGCGTTCCAAAGATCCACCCGTCAGGTCACGGCACAATCGCCGACTGCAAAGAATGCGGGGTATTGTACTCCCGATTGTCCTGGCCCACGCACCCCTTTTGTGCAAGCCGGCTCACAGAGGTGGAAGGCTTCCCAAACTGTGAGTTCGACATCTTAGCTCAAAGAACGATCTGCGACGTTAAATGGAGGATCTGTGAAGAGGACGTTCTGTGTGGCGCGTAACATCGTTGGCGTGGCGGGGCTGTTGCTGGCCGGCTATGTGCTGGTGAGTTCCATCCACGACCTGGGCCGTTATATCAAGATCAGCACGATGTAGCGCTGAGGAGTTCAGCCCAAGAAAACTTCTCCATAAAGTTGCGCCATGACGCGACAGGCGCCCGTCGTAGTTCGCCTTAAGCCCTCCTTGAGGAACCTTCCTCATAAACACCTTAAATCCCTATGTGACAGTAATTTGAATTTCTAAGGCAATTCAGGCTACAGACTAGGGTTTCTATTCAATTATTCCCTTCCTGCCGTGAAGGTACTCTCCCTTGCAAGCGCTGCTTGTCTGGAATGCGCCACGCTCTTCCGCAAGCACTCCAGCCAGACCCTTTCTGATCGGGCACGAAACTCGTCGGGACGTCTCTTTCCGGCGAGCGGCTGATTCAAGTTGTCTACCGGCATTCTCAGCGGGCGAATCGGCCAAGTTGTAAAAAACCGAGATCACCAGGAGTGCATATGTTGCGCCACCGCAGTCTGCTGTTCCTGATAGGGTTTCTGTCGCTGACCACCTTCGTCTTCAGCCAGGAAACAACTTTCGGCGCTTCCCAGCCACTTAGCCCCATGCGGTCGAACCATGTAGTCGTCATCATGGAGGAGAACCGCAGCATCAATTACGCGCTGCAATACATGCCGTACCTGGCATCACTGGCGACACAATATTCGCAGGGTATGCAGGTTTACTCCGACTCGCATGGCTCCTGGCTGGCCTATGGCGAGCTGACGTCGGGCCTGGCTCCGTTCAACGGCCAGGGCGACAACGGGATCTGCAACGGTGACGGCTGCTCGCAGACGATTACCATCGACAACATCGTTCGCGAATTGGCCACGCAGGGTAAAACGTGGAGGGGCTATTTCCAGACAATACCCTACATCGGTTATCTGGGATACCAATCTGGCCTCTATGTTCGGCGACATAATCCGTTCGCCTTCTACAGCGACGTTCACCACTACATCTGGCAGCAGCGCAACATGTTCCCCGCCGATCCTTACATGCTGCGAGACATCGAGAATAATCACCTGGCGAATTTCACCTGGATCTCCCCCGACCTTGACCATGACGCGCACGACGGCGGCAGCGACCAGCAGGCGCTGGCCGCTGCCGACCTGTACTTGCAGACATTTGTGCCGCAGCTGCTGGCCAGCCCGCCCTTTCAGTCGGGTGGCGACGGCGTGCTGATGGTCACCTTCGACGAGGGCGAGTTAAGCGGTGACAATCACTGCGGCGGGTATCCCGATCCTAATAACTGCGGTGGACACATCTGGCAGGTGCTGATTGGTCCCAACATCAATCGCGGGTATCAGTCCGATACTCACTTCAAACAGGGTAGCGAATTGCGCCTCTTCTGCGATTTGCTTGGCCTGAACACATGCCCGGGCGACGGCGCCACTTCTCCCCCGATGGCGGAATTCTTCCAGGGCACGCCCAACTGCTCGCCGAGCCAGGACCAATCTGTCTCGATCTGCTCTCCCGTCGCCAACGGCAATACTTCGTCGCCGCTGCAAATCGTCTCTGCAGCTAAAGACAACGAACATCCCATCACCGGGATGGTGGCCTACGCGAACAGCCAGGTTGTGGCGCAGAGCAGCAATGGAATCCTGAACGCCATGATTTCTCTTAGCCCCGGTCAATACCAGCTGGTGATTCGGGCATGGGATTCCACGGGATACTACTTTTCGTCGCAGGAGAATTTCACGGTGACTTCGTCCGGCTCGCCTGGTGATCCGATGCAACTGCCGGCGGATGACGCCAGGTGATCGGAGCTGGAAGCGCGGAACCTGATGCTCACTCTTCGGCAGGCGATGGCTTGAGGAGCTTGGCAATCGTGGCCAGGAAGTCCGGGGGATCCATGCCTTTGGTGAGGACCATCTCCGCGTGCTCGCTGCCGGGAGGCGGGTCCATCTCCCCGGTAAGTAAGACGACAGGAACTTCGGGCTTCAGCTGTTTCATTGCTGCTGTAATTTCCACGCCGGTAGAGTCGGGCAGAAAGTAATCGGCAATCACCAGGTCGACTTTCTGGCAACGGAACATCTGTAACGCAGTTTCGCCGGTAATGGCGATGAGGACCTCGTAGCCCGCGATAGACAAAAGCATGCGGCGGGCGGCCAAGCCCATCGGGTCATCGTCGACACACAAAATCACAGCAGGGCTTTCTTTGGACACGTACTCTCCGTCGAACGTGGGCGCTCCCACGCGAGTGCGCCGGCTTGAATCTTTGGCCGGACTCCTGTCGAGGATGTGGGCTGGTTCAGGCAGGGCTTTTGCGAAAAGTGAGGGCCACCGGGACGTGGCCCTCTGTCTGCGTATCGGAAAAACCAACCAACTCATCGATATCTGATATCTATAGTGCACGCGCCCGACCAATTGGTCGTTGCTCAATCGCAAGCGTCTCCTTGCGCTGCGGCAATGTTGAACGTTCCCCTCTACACCTCCTGCATTAATAGACGTTCCGGGGAGCGCAACAGCACTTTGCCACGGCTCTTCGCCACCATTCCATTGCGCTGCCACTCGCTCATCACCCGGCTTGCCGTGAATGGTGTAACGCTGGCCACGGCGGCCAATTCTTCGTTGCGAACCGTGAGTTCGATTCCGCCTGAGACTCGGTGCCCGGTGCCGCTCGCCAGATTGACCAGCGCCTCTGCCAGCCTTTGCCGCGCTGTATGACAACTCAGTGCGACCTGGGTAGCGATGGACGCATTCAAATAATCGCCTGCGATCATCAAGGCGTTGTCGAGCAGCCTTGGAAACCGTGCGGTCAGGCCGCGTATGCTGGCGCGCTCCCAGATCAACACATGCGTATTCTTAACTGCCTCCGTGCTCACGATGTACTCCGACGGCCGCAGAACCATCGCCATGCCGCCGAACAATTCCCCCGGCGGATACCAATGGACGTGTAGCTTCTGTCCCCCTTGCGTGAGAAAGAAGCTCCGCGCCCCGCCCGTAAGGACCATGTAGATGTGGCTGGCGGGGTGTCCCTGATTGGTGATTACAGAATTGGCGAGATATTTTCGGTGCCTGGCCGCCGCCAGAATCATGCCCATTTCTTCCGCGGTGAGGCCTTCCAGGAATGGTGGCTTCAGGCGCTTTACCAGCGCGGCCGACTCGGTCGTGGTCATCGCACCAATCTCCCATGTCGATGAGGATGGGCGTGATTGTAACAGGGAGCAGGATTTGGCTATGGGACGCGATTCACGTCTGTAGAAAATTCGTGACAAATGGACGATTTCAGTGCAGAATTGTTGCGGTTCTCTCCGGGCTCATGGCGCTCCGGATGGCGAACCAAGAGAAGGGGCCGCCACTTCGTGAGTCTCTGACGGCCCCATCTGGCCTTCCCTTCCCGCCCTCTCAATTCTCAGCTCTGACCGGGGTTTCCAAGTTTTTCCTGGCTTGCATACGCTCGTGACGATCTGGGAGGAATGCGGCTAAAATGCGAAGTGGAGTGCGAGTGCAAAGCTCGCAAAGATGCGAAAGTGGCGGAATTGGCAGACGCACCAGACTTAGGATCTGGCGGGTAAAACCGTGGGGGTTCGAGTCCCCCCTTTCGCACCAAGATCACTACCAGTCCTCTATCGAAAGCCGATTGAGTATAGCGTGTTCCTAACAGGGAGCTATATGAGCTTCGCAGTAGAGCACCAGTCTCGCGTGCTCAGATTTCAGTGGGTGATCGCGGTTGGCAGCGGATTGTTGGCCTTAACCATGCTCGCTGCGCCAGTGCAGCACAGACGTTTCAGGTCCTGCACCAGTTCACTGGGTTCGCAGACGGCAGTGTGCCTGAGGCCGGTATGACCATGGACCGGGCCGGCAACTTCTATGGCACAACCTTCCAGGGAACGGTATTCAAGATGTCGCGCGTTGGGTCCGGCTGGGTCCTGACTACCCTGTACATGTTTCAGGGCGGCAGTGACGGAGCCAGGCCGGCATCGAGAGCCATCTTCGGCCCAGACGGCACTTTGTACGGCACAACCAGTCAAGGCGGGAGCAACGGATTCGGCACGGTCCTCAGGCTCAGACCGCCGACTACGGTTTGCAGGTCCGCCAGCTGCCCCTGGACCGAGAGCATCCTCCACAACTTCACGGGCAGCGATGGAGCGGCTCCGCAATTGGGCGATCTGGTGTTCGATGTCGCGGGAAACATCTACGGCACGACCTCGGGCGGCGGCTCGTTTTGGCCAGGGAGTAGTGTTTGAGCTCACCCCATCGGGCGGAGGCTGGACCGAGAGCGTCCTCTACAGTTTTGCCGGCGGCAATGACGGTGCCGCTCCTTATGCCGGGGTGACCTTTGATGCTGCCGGGAATCTTTACGGTACGACCACCCTGGGCGGAGCTCATTCTCTGGGTACGGTGTACGAGCTTACCCCTTCGCAGTCAGGTTGGTCTGAGGCGATCCTATATAGTTTCGGCCGCAGCGACCTCAGCTTCACTCCCTATGGCGGAGTCATCTTCGATCGGCAAGGAAACCTCTTCGGCACCGCTTGCGGCGGTCCGAACGGTGCCAGCACGGTCTATGAGCTTGAGCCTTCCAGTGGAGGTTGGACCTACAATCTTGTCTACGGCTTTTCCGGATATGCCGGGCCTCGCGACGCGCCGACGATGGATGCTAGCGGAAATATCTTCCTCACCGACCTGAACAGCGGTCCTGAGCAGGCGGGCTCGGTCTACAAGCTGACTCCCGCCGATGGTGGCTGGACGTCGACCGATCTTTACGACTTTAACGGCGCCGACACCGGCGCGGCCCCCTTCGGTAACGTAGTTCTCGACGCTAATGGCGACGTGTACGGCACCACAACGCTTGGTGGAACGCACAATCTCGGAATCGTGTTTGAGATCACACAGTAAATCATAGGTCGCTGGCCAAGGTTAGGACAGCAGCTTGCGTCGAGCAAAGGTGCAGAGTCCCACTACGCCAGAATCTTCCCTACTGAATTCGTTACAGGCTGATTACGAACCAGAAATCTTGCATCGTCATAGCGACTCCCTCAACCGCGGCGGGTTTTGCCAGTCAGAGTTGCTGCAACCGCCACTTTCGCCGTTGGCATCCTAACGTTCGTGGCCACTAAGTCCATCCCAACGGAACATGATTCATTGTTAGAGGCACTTTGCCGTTCCTGCGCATAGCGATTGCTCTGGGCCTGCTTTCTTCATACGTCTTGAGCGGGCAGGATTTTCTATCGCCAACGCAGATAAAAGGCACGCGCGACAAAGAGATCTGGACAGGCGTAGTGGTGGCTCAGCACGACGGCTCGACCACGTTCAACAGCGAATTCTGGATGGCCGGCGTGCGCTTCGGGCGCATCTTGACCGCTCCTCACGGGCCGGGCTGGTTGCGCGGAACGCTGCAATGGAACTTTGACGTCATCCCGGTGTTTGTTGCTATGAATCTGCAAACCGCCTACGGTGCGGAATTCGATCCCATCGTGGGGCGATGGAACTTCAGCCATAGCGGCCGCACCACGCCGTACTTCGAAATGGCGGGAGGGGTTGTGTGGACGACGGAGAAGATTCCTCCCGGTTACACATCCCGCTTCAACATAGTCCCCAAGTTCGGATTTGGCTGGCAATTCTTCAACCGGGCTGAGCGCGCGATGGATGTCGGTATGAATGCGTGGCATCTTTCGAATGCCTGGACGGCGTCGCGGAATCCCTCGTCCAACGGCATTCAGCTCACGATCGGCTATCACTGGTTTGCGCTACGGAAATCAACTCGCGCAACCTCGGAAAATACAAACGCAGAAACGGGAGGCGAAAGATAACAACGAAAGCTACTGCACGACGGCCGTTGCAAGCCTGAAGCTAAGCAATTGAACGGAAGCGTGCGGCTCGCAGCGCACATGCATCGTGGGGCGACGATGTCGAAAACACTTCCCGCGCTCGAAGCAAGGGCGATCACAGGAGCAGAAAGATGCTAACGTGCTCAATTCTGATCGTTGTTTTATTGCAGTTGCCAGGCAGTTCCGATAAGACATCACCCACATCATCGTCGCCTGGGGATTCCGCGCAGCAGTCCTCCTCAACCTCCGCGCCGGCGAGTGATTCGCAAACCGACCAACAGACGCCCGAACCCCAGAAACCGCGGCCCGCGAATACAGAAAATCCCCAAATCGGGCATCCTGAACCTCCGATGCCGGCCACCTCGGGAACACCCGGCCTTTACACCGTGACAACCGCCGAGAGCCTGCCCAAGGGCGTTTTCCTCGCTTCCGCCTACACGAACAGGTTCGGACGAGCGCCTGGCAGCGCCACCATCTTCAGCACCGGCTTGAGCTTCGCCGCCGGCGTGACCAGGAAGATCACGGTGTTCGCGCAATGGGAACCTTATCGCCATGTGCACATCGGAGAGCCCTCGGAGCTCAGCCTCCGCCAGCCGCCAACCTGCTCTCATGATGTCTTCCGCGCGCCAATCTACTGTGGTGGTCCTCCTCCGCCTCCGACCTGGGTAAACAGCTGGAAGGGGCCGGCCGCATCGTATGTCTCAGACTTCCCTTTCGCCGCCTACAACAAGTCCGACTGGGGACCGGTGACGCTCGGAGCAAAAGTTAATTTCTGGTCGGAGATGCGCAATGACCCAATCAGCGTCTCTCTGGCAGCGGCCTTCGTTATCCCCACGGAGAGCGCGGCAAGCGAGCTGGCAAAATACGGATTGCAGGCGGGTGCGCTGAACTACTCGTTCACTCTGGGGCTCAGCAAGACGTTCTGGCGCGAACTAGTGCTGGCCAACAACGTCACCTACCTGGTCACGCGCAATCCGACGATCGGCAACCAGACCCTGTACACGCCGGGAGATGAGATCATCTTCGGCCAGGGCTTTATTTTCCGGGCGCAGCATCGGCTCCAGTTCATGACGGAGTACACCTGCACCATGGTGCAGGAGGGACACGCCTTCGGTCTGATTGGTATCGACACGGAGAACACTTCGCTCGGTCCCAGCGACCCGGTCGATGGCGTTTGGGGTGTGCGCTGGTATTTCCTGAACAGCATGGCACTCGATGCGGGCTATCGCTACATGCTGAACCTGCACCAGTCGAACGATCGCAGCGGGTTCACGATTAAGGTGAGCAAGGTGTTTGGATGGCACAGCCATTAAGCCTCGCCGGCAAACGATACGACGGCGTTGCGGATGAGGCCTCACGCTTTCGGGGACGCTATTAGAGACCGCAAAAACACTATGAATTCGGTCTGCAGCCATGATCACCGATTGGCTAGTTCAAGTTCAGGGCAATAATCGCCGAACGGTAATTTTACGCACCGTTTTCTTGCTCTTCACCGGGTAGAAGTCGTCACGTCGTATCAATACGGGACTCAGCCGGCGAGACTCCTGAGCCGCGAATCCGTTATTATCTTCAGTAACCCTGCTGCGTCGGCCGGCTTCCCGGCATAAAGGAAACTTGCGAATGAACCGTGGTTCTGTCTTGCATTTGGTTTTGGCGGTAACGCTCCTGTTTGCCAATTGTTTTGCGTGGGCCGCCGACACGTCCATGCTGAAGCCGCCCAAGGGATCAAAGGTTGCGATCATCGTCTTCGAGGACCTGGAGTGTCCCCAATGCGCCCGCGCTGCACCTTTGCTGCACGATGCCTCGAAGAAATACAACGTCCCGCTGGTGCAGCACGATTTCCCCTTGAAGCAGCATCCCTGGTCATTCGAAGCCGCAGTCAATGCGCGCTATTTCGACACCCTGTCTATCAAGCTCGGTGACGAATATCGCCTGTACGTCTTCCAGAGCCAGAACTACATCACCAAGCAGAACCTCCGCGGCATCACCGAAAAATGGGCGCAGGACCACAAGGTTGCGCTGCCCTTCGTAGTCGATCCCTCCGGCGAGCTGACGGCCAAGGTTGAGGCGGACCGCTCGATGGGCGCGCGCATTCCGCTGGACCACACGCCAACTATCTATATCGTCAATGACAGCGGGCGTGGGCCCTCGGTGACGGAGGTTTCTGACCTTACCCAGCTCTACCAAGCCCTCGATCAGGTCATGAAGGAAGCAGGCACGAGCACCCAGGCGCACAAGACCGCCAGCGCGCACTAGTTAGCCGAAACTAGCTCACCAACGGAGTGGCCGCGTCCCAAGCGCGGCACTTCGGTGCTATTCCGGCCCCCGTTATTGCGAGACTCCTACTTTTTTCACCTCCACCCTGAAAACACGCAACTTCCGAGAAATCGTCGGGTTGCTATGACGGGGAAGCCCATCTATGCCGGAGACTACTTCTAACGCCACCGTCGTAGCACCCATGCCCCCACTCTCTTCACGCGATCGTATCCTGCACTCCGGGAAACACCTGTTTGCCCGGAACGGGTACGAGAACACCAGCACGGTCGCCATTGCGCGCGAAGCCGGGACCAGCGAGTCGCAACTGATGAAGCACTTCGGCAGCAAACAGGGGCTGCTGGCTGCCATCTTCGATCGCGGCTGGGCCAACATTATCCAGCGCGTGAAAGACTCGCGTGCGCCGGCATCGTCCCCCGAGCGACTGCTTGGCGTGCTCGATGCCATGATCCACGAGGTCGAAAGCGATCCCGAACTGAAGGAGCTGATCGCCCTCGAGGCGCGTCGCGTTCGCAAAGACAGTCACGACGTGCTGATGAGCCACGGTTATCGGCAGTTCGCCGATCTCCTGCAAGGCATCCTGACCGAGATGCGCAACCAGGGACAGCTTCGTCACGATGCAAATCTGGATGTTGTCCGGGTTGCGATCATGGGGATGACCGAAGGACTCTTGCGCGAGCAGGTGGTGGCCAAACGTTCCGAATGCCACGCCGATTACAGCTCGGCCGATATTCGCAAGATGCTGGAGACAGTCATTCCGGCGCTCAGCCAGGATGCGCATCCTCTGAAGGCCGTCAACCAATAGCTCCTCACGATCGCGGGGCCATCTTGCGTGAGCGCTTCGGCGCTCCCTCGTGGACGTGATAGGCCCAACTCATCCATCGTTCAATCCGTACGGAATTCTCCGCTGAATACCACCCGCGCGAGAGGTAAGCTTCGGCCTCAATCCGAGAAGGATACTTGCACCGCCGCCGATCAGCGTCGCTCCGGTCGCTGTGACCGCGAGCTCCCGTTGAGTGATAAACTGGGTGTGACCTCGAAACCCTTCCGGTCTTCCAGGGCCGGATCGCTCGCCTAGTCGGGACGTGGCTCAGCCTGGTAGAGCACTCGCTTGGGGTGCGAGGGGTCGGCAGTTCAAATCTGCCCGTCCCGACCAATTCGCCGCCAGCGATTGGCTCTCAGCCAAAATCGGGTGCCCCCTGGTGCTCGGGATTTCGCCTGTAGAGAGCCTACCCCGCCAATTTGCTTCATGACGTAAGGCCCCACCCAAGCAAACAAGCTGCGGAACTTTCGCCGCTGCTGTTCGTATATTCCTGCAAAGACGCTAGGAACCTGTGCTCCAGGCCGGGTAGCACATACGTATGTTCAACCAAGAAGCGGCGGGCCCACTGCTCGCAAATCGCCAGGCGAGGACAGTATGCAGTTCAGGCTTTCAGAAGCAACGCAAATCCTGCAACGAACACCGGCGACGTTGGCGTCGATGGTGGCCGGCATTCCCGAACCGTGGCTCAAGGCCAACGAAGGCAGCGGTACTTTCAGCTGTTACGACGTTGTGGGCCACCTCATCCATGGCGAGATGACGGATTGGATTCCACGAGTGAAGATCATCATGGAACAGGGCGAGTCGCGGGCTTTCGAGCCCTTCGACCGCTTCGCCCAGTTTCGCGAAGATCAGTCCAGGCCGATGCAGGCATTACTGGACCAGTTCACCTTCCTGCGCTGCGAAAATGTGCGGACGCTGGAGGCGCTGAATCTGACGGACGAGGACCTGGCGCGGCGCGGCACGCATCCCGAGCTGGGGCCGGTGACGCTCGGACAGCTGCTCTCGTCGTGGGTTGTGCACGATCTGTCACACCTGTCGCAGGTCGCGCGCGTCGCAGCCAAGCAGTACTCGCACGAAGTCGGGCCCTGGTATCAGTACATGTCGATCCTGAAGGGTTAGAACGGTCCGCTTGAGCTGCGACAAAATGCGGCTCCCCTCGTTTCAGCCAAAAGGTCCTTTGTTCTTATAGGCCTTGCCCAGCGTCTCCGCTTTGAATGTCCGCTCATCCACGCAGTGAAGTCGCTTGATCATCGCCCGCGACAGCAGCTTGTAATGATGGATCTCAAGCAGGTAGTAAATGATGAACCAGATTGGCTTCTCCGTCGTCATCCACTGCTGGTTGTCGAAGCGCTTCAGGTTCACCGGACGCGAAAAGGTCCTCATACTGCGCTGGCGTCGCATATTGAAGTAAGTATCGAAGTAGCTCATCGCCAGCTCACGCAAGGAGCGATATACGGGCTCGCGATAGCGGCAGCTGGCGTAGTTTGATTTCGCGATCGCGCCCCAATGCCCGTTCATGCGGTAGATCGCGATGACGTGGTCGGTATCGCGCTCGGCCTCGAAGTCCAGAACAAGCGGCGGATAGCCGTTGGCCCGCAGGGCCGCAGCCGCGAAGATTGCACCTTCAAAGCAGTGCGATGTGTTCTCGCGCAAAACGCGCCGCGGCGACCAGGCGGTGTCGCCCAGGTGATACGGCATGTCGTTCAGGAAGCGTTGGATCCCATAAGGACTTTTCAAGCTGCGCAGCTTACGCAATTCCGCGGGAGTGAAACCGAGGTCGTCGTTGGCCATGATGAGGGTTGCACAGCAGTGTACCGCATCGGATTGGAAGCGCAGCTTATGACGCCTTGAGGCGGGGCAGATTTCCTTTCACTCCGATGTGCTTTGTCGCCCACGCGCACATGGCCTCCATCACGTTAATCAGGTCGTGCCCGGAATCGCTCAGCATGTAGTCCACACGCGCAGGCGCATTGCCGTCGCTCTCGCGCCGTATGACTCCGTCACGCTCGAGATCGCGGAGCTGAGACGTGAGCACTTTCTCGCTGACCCCGGGCAGAAGATTACGAATCTGCGCAAAACGCAGCGAGCGGAAAGACAGATGCCACACGATCAGCACCTTCCATTTACCCGCGAGCACGTTCGATGTGGCCTTCACCGGACAGCCGAAATGGTCCTTCATGGTCGTCTCCAGCTTACAAAATTGTGCGTACTTCACGAATCAGTTGCCTGGCGTTACCTTGACTCTTAGACGCGGTGCCGGGCGCTGGCCCAGCAACAGATTTTATCCCGTGGGGTGTGATTATGATTCTCGCAACTGGAGCTTCCGGAAATGCAGGTGGACAGGTGTTAGCGGCGCTGATGCGCAACGGCCATCCGGTGAAGGCGTTATACAGATCTCCGAAAGATGCTGTTGCCGTACCGCCAGGAGTCGAGGCGGTCATCGCCGACTTTGCCGATTTGCCGGCTGTGCAACGCGCCTTACAGGGCGTCGACAAGGTCTTCCTGGTCTGTGCTCCCGTACCGCAACTGGTCGAACTGGAGTCCAATGTCATTCAGGCGAGTCAGAAAGCCGGCATCCAACACCTGGTCTTGAATTCGGCGCTCGGAGCAGGCACCTTCAATTCTTCTTTTCCTTCGTGGCACGCACAGGTTGAAGCGATCCTGAAGCGCTCCACGATTCCCTACTCCATCATCCGGCCCAACAGCTTCATGCAGAACCTGATCACCTATTACGCGCCTACGATCCGCACGCAAGCCGCTTTTTATGCGTCCATGGGAAAGGCGCGCGTCAGTTTCATCGACACCCGCGACATCGGAGAGTTTGTGGCGAAGCTCTTCAGCGACGCCCGGCATCAGGGACAAACTTTCGAACTGAATGGACCGGAGGCGCTCAATTATGACGAAGTCGCCGAGCGCATCGCGCGCGTGCGCGGGCGGGCGGTGCGGTATGTCGACCTTCCACCGGAACAGTTGCGGAAGTCGATGTTGCAATCCGGCATGCCGCAATGGCAGGCGGAAGCCTTACTCGAACTCCAGCGCTACTACACCGAGGGCGGCGGGGGCCAGGTCGATGACGTCTTCGCCAACGTCGTAGGGCGACAGCCCACATCGCTGGACTTATTCCTCAAAGAGTTTGCCGGCAAGTTCGCTCAGCAAGCGGCGTCGGCCTGACGCAGGAGAAACATCATGGAAACTACAATGACTGCCCAGCCTTTGGAACACAGCTCGTCACAGCAGATGAAAGACTTCATTCGCAATCATTTTGAAGAATTCGTGAATCGCCAAAACCTGGACATCGCGGATCTGAACTTCGCCATCGACTTCGTGGATCACGGTGCGGACGTGCCGCCGGGCACTCCACCTGGACCCGCGGGTGCAAAGCAGTACGTTGGGAACGTCCTGAAGCAGGTCGCGAATTTGAAGGTGACCATCGAAGACATCATCGCCGAGGGCGACAAAGTCGTGGTGCGAAACATCTGGCGCGGCACCGACCGCACCGGAAAGAGATTCCAGTTCGGGGGAATCGTGATCTGGCGCTTGGCCAACGGAAAAATTGCCGAACGCTGGGCGTATCTCGAGTCCCCCAAAGCGGCATAACAGCGCGAGCTCATACGCCGGCCGGAGGGGCCCTTACTCGTTTCGCAAAGCGATCATAGGATCGACCCGCGTGGCGCGATGCGCCGGCACATACGACGCGGTAAGCGCGATCAGCAGCAGCAATAACGAAACGAGCAGGAATACCAGCCAATTGGAGGCGCTGATGCCGTACAGCACACTCGACATCACGCGTGTGAGCACCAGCCCCGCCACTAGTCCGATCACCACGCCGCTTACTGCTGCCATCACTCCCTGACGAATCATCAGTTTCAGGATGTCCTGCCGCTGGGCCCCCAATGCCATGCGAATGCCGATCTCACGCGTGCGCTGCAGCACGGAGTACGAGATCAGACCGTAGAGTCCGATGATCGCCAGGACCAGCGCCAGCGTGGCGAAGCTGCCCACGAGGTAAAAGGGATACCGCCGCAGGAAAACCGCTGGCGAGCGCTCCACGAACTCCGCCAGCGACTGCGGCTGAATGAATGCCAGTTGTGGATCGCTGTTGCGAAGGGCGGAGCGAGCCGGCGCGAGCATCGCTGTAGGATCGCCGCTGGTGCGGATCACATAACTGAGATATGACGTGTAACCTGAGTCCTGATCCATGGGAAAGTACATCACCGGCGGCGGCGGCACAGCGAGATTGTCTTCAGCCGCATCACCCACAACACCGACAATCTGACGATATGGCTCTTGCGGATCGAGAGTCAGCCGAATGCGCTTGCCGATCGGGTCCTCGTCCGGCGTGAAGCGTTTCACCCAGGCTTGATTGACGATTGCCACCCAAGCGGTGCCGGCTCTGTCCGATTCGGAGAAGGCACGACCGCGCAGCAGTGGCATTTTCATCACGGAAAAGTATTGGCGATCAATGCGCCGCGAGATAGAAGCGTCTTCCTGACCGGGAATGACGGATTGCCCTTCAACAAGGAATCGGTTGTTGGTGCGATTCCCGACGACCGGAAGACCGCTGGTGGCCGATGCGCCCTGCACGCCGGGCATGGCACGCAGTCGATCCAGAAACTCATGAGCCAGGCGCAGGGCATTGGGATTGCTGAACGGCCACGCCTTCGATACCGGATAAGAAGGGCTGGAAGTGTTGACCAGGAACGTCAACACGTGATCTGCGGCAAAACCGGGATCCTGCCGCAGAACACTTCGCAGGCTTTGCAGCATCAAGGCGCCGGCGGCGAGCAGGATGAGCGAAATCGCAATTTCGCCGATGACCAGCACCTTCCGCATGCGCGCGTGCGAGCCGCTGCTGGTGCCGCGGGATTCATCCTTGAGCACTTCAGTGATTGGGGTTTGCGGCACGGACAATCCCGGTCCTATCCCAAAGAGAATCGCGGTGATCACCGTGATAGCGCATACGAAACCCAGCACGGGCAGACTTATCCCCACATCGGCCAGGTAGGGCATGGCATTCAGTTGCGCTTCCGGTATGGATCGCACCAGCAGCCAGATACCGATTGCTGCTGCGACAA
>Ga0126381_100000980_pt1 | contig 31097 bp, 15 predicted proteins | sample PanSoiMetPlot_28_FD_96465 | JGI IMG/M metagenome (GOLD analysis project Ga0126381, IMG submission 96465) | Tropical forest soil microbial communities from Panama - MetaG Plot_28 | ecosystem: Environmental > Terrestrial > Soil > Tropical forest > Bulk soil | place: Panama | collected 2016-02-17 | reverse complement strand
TGGTCCCTCCTGGCTGACATTTCTCGGCCACGCCAAGGATAGTCTATGGAGTTGCGATCTGTTCCGATGCGAATCGGCCATCTTGAGAACCCATTGGGTTCTCGTTGTCATGGACCAATTCACTCGTCGCATCGTTGGGTTTGGCATCCACCGCGGCGCCGTCGACGGAGCGGCGTCGTGCTGCATGTTCCGTCGAGCGATTTGCGGAAAGATTCTGCCCAAATACCTCAGCTCGGACCATGATCCGCTGTATCGGTTTCACCAATGGAAAGCCAATCTTCGAGTACTCGAGGTGAAGGAGATCAAGACCGTCCCATGCGTGCCGCTGTCGCATCCGTTCGTGGAGCGGCTGATTGGGACGCTTCGGCGTGAATATCTCGACCACACCCTATTCTGGACGACCGTCGATCTGGAGGCAAAACTAACCGACTTCCAACATTACTATAACGGCCATCGCACGCATACTGGGCTGGAAGGAGGCCTGCCAGAACCGGGTGTTGACGGATCGGCATCACCAATCGATCTCAAATCCTACCGGTGGCGAAGACATTGTCGAGGGTTGTATCAGACTCCAATCGCCGCTTGATTTTATGAATTCGCCACACACAGGTTCCTCCGCAGCTCATCCCGATCCTGCTGTCTATGACAACGCGGCTCTTTCGCGGATCGATCTTCGATAATGCTTCCGCGCAATAACCAGCTGGCTCTGAGATTGGTCTAGTAGGATTCGCGCGGTAGAAGCTACCGCCCTGCCCGCCAGGGATGCGACTCCCGGCGTCTAACGCAATACGTGACTTCTCTCTAAATGTGTATGGACGTGCTCGTCAGTCGATCGGCAGCGGCTCCCGCAAACCTCGCCACATCACGCGAATCCGTTCCTTGTTCCCCAGGTTTTGGTCCGATTGAAAAACATGGGCCAGGCTCTTGCGGAACTCTGGTCCCGTTAGTGCTGAGCCAACGGCATCCTCCGGGTTGACCACTGTTACTGGCCGGGGATACAACGTTTCCAACAAATCCTCCGTATCGTACTTCCGCAACACGCCCGGGATCACCACCTCGGAGACATTCCGGTGAATCGGTTGATCGACAATCATCCGGTACGTAGTGAGCGTGTTCTCGATGACAATCCGGCCGATACGTATATCCAGCGCGGCGGCGTGTAGTACGGCCACGCCTAGCGGCCCGTTTCCGTACGCCGTGACGGTTTTCGGATCTATGTCGCTCCGCGCGCACAACCAGTTCATGGCGGCAACCGCATCGTCCATGCGCATTCCGATAATCGTTTTGCCCACCAGAAACGCCCGCAGAGAGAGTAGGTTGAAAACCCCCAACAGCGGCGATTTTATGCTTTCCGTACCTGGCGGGGTGGGGCGCGGCTCCAGCACAAACACAATATGTCCCCCTTTGGCCAGGCGGTCCAGGTCGGCTCCGCCCGCCATGGATCCTGCGTTGGTTGAGTTCATCATCAGAATTGCCGGCTTCGGACCGTCTCCCTCGGGAATCGCGACCAGCCCCGGCGCTTCGGTGCCGCCCTCGCTGTGAAGGGAAATTGTCTCCAGGCGATAGCCGCTACGCTGTTCGGTCGTCTTGGTATCCACGGTGGGAGGCGCGCTGCCCGGTTGCACCGCAGCGGCGGTCAGCGCTCGTATGTCCTGGCGCAATCGCGATTGCAGCCTCTCCAGGTCGGCTCCCGTGGCCAGCGCTCGCGCGGGCGCCAGCAGGGACGCGGCGCGCTTCCGATTCAACGAATAAATCGTTTCGCCGCCCAGGGAAGTCGAGACCTGGCCCGTGGGAGTGCATTGCAGGTCCTCCCGGCGTTCCAGCCGCATTGGCGTGAAAGTCGGCTGATCTGTGCTGCCCTTCAGGTACTTGGTGAAGAAGCCCATGATCTGAAGCGAGATCGGCCCCAGGTTTCCATGCCCGCCGGGCCCTGTGATCCACTGGATCCGTTCCTTTGCGCCATAGAACCCGTAAAACACCTGCGCTTCTTCGTAGGTCTGACGCGCCCCTTCGAAGGGGAACATGTCATCCGTGGTGGAAACGATGGCGTAAGGTTTTGGCGCCATCTGTTCCACCCAATCCGGAAAGTCCATGCCTTGCTCGATGAAATGCGGAATGGTCTGTTCCGCATCCTGGACTCCCGTCGGCGAGACGAGCAGCCGATCGAACGAAGTGATATAGCAGGCGCTCGCGGCAGCTTTCACACGATCGTCCAGAGCAGCGAAATACGCCGTAGCGGTGCCGCCGCCGGAACAGCCGAATGCGCCGATGCGAGTTCCATCGATGTCCTTCCTGCTGGTCAGGTAATCGACAGCGCGCATGGCATCGTTCACCCAATACCGGGCCACATCGTCGCCGATCAGCATCGGGCCGACGTTGGCTTCGCCGTGCTCCCCGGTTGGTCCGCCAATTTTCGATGCTCTCAGGTCCGGATCGTAATACTGCAGCCGTTCCCCTTGACCGAAAGGATCGTACGCCAGCGATGCGATTCCGTTGCGTGCTAAATTAGCACCCCAACTCCAGTCTTCCAGCTTTCCTGCCGCGCCATGGCCTGGCGCAATCACCACCGCCGGAAAAGGACCGTTGCCGGCCGCCGGCAGATAAACGTTTGCCGTGACCCAGAAGGACGGCAAGCTCTCGTAAGCGATTTTCTCCACGCGGAAGCCGTCGCCCGAAATCGTGCCGAACTCCTTGACGGCCACCGGGCCGCGCCTTTCTGGCAGGCCGCCGATCAGCTTGAGGATTTTTTCGCGGATCATCGCCTGGCGGCGCCTGGCCTCCGCTTCCGTGTGAATCTGAGTGATCGCCTGTTTTCGCGCGGCGAGATGCGATCCGGCGATCCCATTCAGATAAGCGATGAGTTGCTCACGCGCTTGCTGGTCTGCGCGTGATGGCTGGTTTGGCGCTCGCCCCTGGGGCGGAGCCCCCAGCGACCAGACGGACCATAATAGAACCGCAATTCCCGCACGCGCCGCTCGTTGCTTCATGGTGATGTCCCTTTCTGCGAGTCCTGATGGCGCCGCTAGCCGCGCTCACCGAACCGTGTGCACCGGCAATGGCGCTTTCCACAAGTCCATAGGATTTTCTTCGGTCGCTCTCCGCGCCTTGCCGAGCGCGTTGGCATCGAGCACGATAGAACTCAATTCATCCGGACCAACCGACAGAAACGTACCCGTCCCCGAAAATGCCCTGCTGGACCGCACGATCGCGCCCGGGCACCGGTCCAGGCGGATCACCGGCGATCCCTCGATTGGCGAGCGTGTGGATACCTGATCCAGTTCCAGATCCTTCGAATCCCTGATCAGAAACGCCGGCCCCACTTCCGGATTTACCTGCACGTTGTGCAGTTCCAGCGCCTCCGTGTTATAGGCCCGCATGCCAACCGTCCCGGACGCGATCACGTTACTGATCTGCAGCCCGTTAACCGGCATCTCGGGGAGACCCTCGACATTGATCATCAGGGGCGAGTGGTTGATGGTCATGTTGCTGATGGCAATGTTACGAAACACAGGCGTCCGCACCGATACCGGCTCCTCCGGACCGCGCGTGTAATAGTTCGTCACATTGATGGCTTCGTCTACCGCGTCCATCGTCCAATGATCGAATCTCACGTTTTCGATGATGCCGCCCCGTCCCCGCGTACTCTTGATGCGTACTCCCTTTTGCGTGCCCTGGCACACAATGTTGCTGGCCACAATATTATGGAAGCCTCCGGAAGTCTCGCTGCCCAATACCACCGCTCCGTGCCCGTGATGCACGGTGCAATTCGTGATGGCGATGTTGGCGGTAGGACGATTCACACGCAGCCCGTCGGCATCTTTTCCCGATTTCAGGCAAATGGCGTCGTCGCCCGTATCCAGGTAGCAATCCGAAATGCGCACGTCCTGGCTGGAATCGATATCCATGCCGTCGGTATTGGCGCCGGGAAATGTCTCAATGATCAAGTCCCGAATGGTGACGTTCTGCGAATACAGAATGTGGACGGTCCACATCGATGACCCCACGATATGCAGACCTTCGATCAGAATATTCTTGCTCTCCATGGTGCGAATGAAGGAGGGCCGCAAGGCGGGAGCGGCTTTTTTGAAATCCGCCGGCGGCACCGGCTGCTTGAGATTGATCGCCCGCATGATCCCCGTCCACACCGTTCGCGCGGCGGCTGCGTCCGGCTGGCGCACCAGGTTGAGCCATTGGGCATTGTCGGTGGTGATGGTCCCATGGCCGCGAATGGTCACATTTTCCAGGTTGTGACCGCCGATCAGCGGCACAGGCGTTACGCACTCGGTGCCCTCCAGCCTGCCTTTCGTGTACGACAGGTCCGCGCGAGAGGCTTGGAATTTCAACGTGGCTCCCGGATCGAGCTCGAAGACTAAGTTGCTCGCCAGCTCAATCGGCCCGGTGATATAGTGCCCGGCGGGTACGTATACCGTCCCGCCGCCCGCTGCTTTGGCCGCCTGAATGGCCGAGCGGATGGCCGCGGTCGCGCTGGCCGATTCATCGTTCCTAGCGCCGTAGTCCATGATGTTGAAAACCGTGCCTGCGCCCCAGGCATTGGCAGTCAGCAGGCACAGAGCCGACAGTAAGCTGCATGCCGAGATTTGTGTCATGAAGCCTCCATGAGTTTATATTCCGTTCAAGTAAAGATCCGTCAGTTCCTGGCCCGCGCCGGCCGTGAGAACCTGGAACCGCCCGGCGGCTCCTTTGCGCGAATACGTTTCGGTGGTCCGCCGGTAAGCGTTTTTCGCGGTTGCGAGATCGACCGGCTGTTTCATGGCGTCGACGGGATCGATGATTCGCAGCGGGCGGCTGGCGATGGACGACGCAATGTCCGGCAGATCGAAGTTTTTGAGTACCCCACGGATGATCAGGTCGGCCCCCAGCAGCGTGCCCGCGGCGCTTGCCATAGTCGCGTACGAAAGCATGCCTCCATGGCAAACGGCGCCCGCAATGCGTGGATCGAGTGCGGCTGCAAGCATGGCCAGCAGCGCGCCCATGCCTTTGCCGACAAGTAGTATGCCTCCACTATGGTTCAGCGATTGGGCGTAACTTACGGCGCATAGGGTGTCGGCAACGCGCATTCCGAGCAGCGAGTCATCGAGCTGCCACGACGAATACGTCGCCCACGTTTCGGCATCGAAGATCTGGACGAACGTCCCGGTGCGAGTGGTGGTCGAAGTCATTTTGGATCGGCCGAGGCCGCGGACGTCTACGGCGACCACGGTTCGGCCGGTTTGCGCCATCCGGTCCAGCAGGCCGGATTCGTGTGCCGCCTCGGCGCCCGCATCGTCCAGGTATACGACTGGCGTGCGATCGCCGCCAGTAGTGCGGACCACGATAGCGGGCAACACAATTCCCGGCTCAGAGGTGATCTCGATCCGTCCTGGCGCGGGTTCGCGTTGCGTCCATGGCTGATTGATGTTGCGCAGGCGGGAATTTCGCAACGCCTCACGCAGGTTCACCGGCGGCCCAGGGCGGAGCGACGCCGCCTGTTTCTTCGCGCGGGTGAAGACAGTATCGAAGCCGGAATACCGAAGCGAGCCGTTGGGAACGGAGCGCAGCACTTCCTGCGGCTCCGGCTGGTAGTCCGGCGCTTCTGTAGGTCCGGGACGATTGTAGAAGAAGCGGGAGAACCAATCGGTATCGGCCAGGCTCAGGCGCCTGGTCCAGGCATGCGGGGCGTTGGCTTCCACAGTGCTGAAGCGATCGTCCGCCGCCAAAAGCGCGTAGCGTTTGTTTACATCGGCAGCCGCGGCGTTGAAGGCCGGATTGAAATGCTCAATCGAGATGAGCAGCGGACGCGGCGCAATCGCGGCGCTCAATTCGACGAAATCCATGCCATACATGGCCGCGCCGAAGAGATTTTGTTCGCCGTCAGCCGGATCCAATCTTCCGCGCCCCGGATCGATGGGCCATTGATGACTCAGACCGCCCTCGTGAATCGCCACGCATTGGATTCGTTCATCCGCGCAGCTCAGGTACATGGTTGCCGTGCCGCCGCCGGAGTGGCCGGCGCAGCCGATTCGCTTTGGATCCACTTCCTGCCGGCTGAGCAGGTAGTCGACTCCGCACATCCCGTCCCAGACGAAGTACTGGTTCACATTTTCGCCGAACAGTTCGAGGACGTGCCCGGCCAGAGTGTGTTCCGTGGTGGCGCTGGAGCCGCGGCCCATCATCCCTAACTGCTCCACCTGATTGGTTTCGGGATTCCAGAAGTGGCGGCGCTCGCCTTGCCCGAGGGGATCGAACGCCAGAACCACGAAGCCGTTTTCCACCAGGTCGCGAAATGCCAACTGATAGTCGGGATGGAAGCGGCTGTCGTCGTAATGGCCGCAGGCCGCCAGGATCGCGGGGTAGGGGCCGGAGCCGCGCGTGGGGACGTACAGGTTGGCGGTCACCCAAAAATCCGGCCGGCTCTGGTACATGACGTTCTCGATGCGGTAGCCGACGCGCTCCGTGGTCTTCACGACACGTGGGTGCAGAGGCGTCTTTGCGGGCCAACTCACCAGCAGATCCCGCTCTTTGGCGCGGACGAAAGCGTTTCTCTCGCGAGCGGCATCCGCGGTGCCGAGGGCGGCTACCTTGGCGCTCCATTCGGCGGAAATCGCGTTGAGTCGCGCCGCCAGGTAGTTGGGCAGCATCATGGGGCCGATCTCCGGTGCGTCGCCGCGCAGGAGTTTGGGCCAAACGCTCAGCCCACCAAGCGTCGCGAGCATATCGCGGCGGCGCATCTCTACTTCTCCCTCGTGGCTCGAAATAGCATGGGAGGCGCCAATGTGGGAGTCGTGGCGGCGGCGGGAACCTGCTGGCAGGCGAACTGGATTTCATCGCTGCCGACCTTGCCTTTGTACAACATCTTCTGCGGACCGCCCCGACCGGCGCTGACAACTGCGAAGGAAATGTCGTTCCCGTTGACTACGCCTTCGCTGATTTCCCTCTCTCCCATCGGCGTGGCCACGGTACCTGTCAACTTCGTCCCCTTTATGTCCAGGGTGAACGTCGTCAGTTGACTGCCACCGAGCCGCGTGAGCACGTCCGCGATCCACTTCCCGCTGCCGCTGTCCGCCGTCTTGACCGGTGACTCAGGAGCCGCCGGCGTCAGCATCGCCCAGTAGTCGGTCGCGCTCTCTTCGGTCGGCTTGCGGGCCCCTCCCAGCGTATTCCCCGACAGCGCCACAGTCTTCAACTCGCGGGGCCCGGCCGACAGAAACGCGCCGGTATCAGAAAATGCCCGGCTGTTGCGCACGAGTGCGCCCGGCGTATGATCCAGCCGTATTGCCGGAATTCCGGCCAGCGGCTTGCGCGTCGTCACGCCATCGAGCTCCAGGTCTTTGGAATCCCGAATCAGGAAGGCGGGACCGCTCTCGGCGTTGATCTGCACGTTGTGCAGCTCCATTGCCACCGTGTTGTACGCTCGCATGCCGATCTTCGCCGAGGCCAGCACATCGCTGATCCGCAGCCCCGATATAGGCATCTCGGGCAGCCCTTCGACGCTGATGGCAACCGGCGAGTTCCGAACGGTCATGTTGCTGACGGCAATGTCTCGAAAAACCGGTGTTCGTTCCGAAACGGGTTCCGCGGATCTTTGGTTCTGGCCATAGTAATTGGTGATGTCGATCGCCACGCCGACGTTTTCCATGGTCCAGTTGTCAAACCTCAGGTCCTCCACCACCGCGCCCCTCCCGCGCGTACTCTTGATCCGTACTCCTTTTTCGGTGCCTTTGCAGGAAATATTGCTCGCCACTACGTTGCGGATACTGCCGGAAGTCTCGCTGCCGATGGCCACGGCTCCGTGCCCATGGTGCATGACACAATTCGTAATCGTTACATTCTCGGTAGGCCGGTTGACGCGCATTCCGTCGGCGTCCTTCCCGGACTTGAGACAGATGTCGTCGTCTCCGGTATCCAGGTAGCAGTTGGAGATTAAAACATCGCGGCAGGAATCGATATCGATGCCGTCGCGCCCCGGAACTTCATACGTTTCGATGATGACATCGCGAATGACAATCTTCTCCGAATAGAGCATGTGGACGGTCCAAAAGGGCGCTCCAATCACATGGATCCCCTCCAGCAGCACATTCTTGCTTTCGGTGAAGCCGATGAAGACTGGCCGGAAGCTGCGCGCTGCTTTCTGAAGGTCCTCGTCCGGAACGGGTTGCTTCAAATTCAGCCTTTGCAGAACGCTGGTCCAAACGGTTCTTGCATCCGGCGGGGGTGTGGTGTTGCGCCAATCCACCGTCGTCACCGTACCGCGGCCGGTGATGGCGACGTCTTCCAGGTTTGCCCCGGAGATCAGCGGGGTTGGCGTGATCGTTTCAGTGCCTTCGATCCGGCCCTTCCAGAGCGGCATCTCGGAAACAGGGTCGAAACGCAGCGTCGCGCCGGCGTCTATATGGAAGGTCAGATTGTTCACCAGTTGGATCGGGCCGGTGACGTACTTCCCCGCGGGGACAAACACCGTGCCCCCGCCGGCTGCTTTCGCAGCTCGAATGGCCGCGCGGATGGCCTCGGTTGCAGGAGTCGAACCGTCGTTTCGCGCCCCATAATCGAGAATATTGAAGAGCGGACCGGCGGACCAGGCATTCACGCCGGTTAAGAAAACAAGGGCGGTCAGAAACCGGCGCCCCGATATTTGCGTAATACGTGTTCCCATCCTAGCCTCACTGTCGCGCATTACGGCTGTGTGCCGCCCTACCAAACCAGCCGTCCGCCCACCTGAATCTTTCGCGGCGTGTTGGCCTGCGTCGTGATCTCCCCAAAAGCTGAACTCGTGGGAGTCAAATTCGGGGCGCCGAACGTCACGCGATTGGTGACATTGAATGTCTCGAACCGAAGCTGGAAATTCATTCTCTCACCGAAGCGGAAGTTCTTGAGAATCGACAAATCCAGGTTCTTGTTAGGATCGGAGCGCAGATCATTGAACTCGGCCGGGAACGTCCGAATATTGTTGGCGAGCTGCTGGCTGGAAACCGTATTGAACACCGCCGTATTGAATGCCAGGCCATTGGGCTGGTGAGCTTGAAGGTTCAACGGGCCGCCGTAGTAAAGCACGTCGCCCCAGGCCAACTCCGTTCCGCTGGCCAAGGTCAGCACGGTATTGAGCGCCCAACCGCCGAAAACTGCGTTGCCTAGCTTGGATCCGATATTGAGGGGCTTTCCACGCCCGACCGGCAGATCGTAAGACAGCGCCAGAATCTCGCGGAGAGGCTGAGGATCGGTAGGCAGTTTTTCCGGGGCCGGATCGGAGTCATTCAGATAGCTTGTCCGGCTCACCAGACTGCTCCAGACGAAATTGTTGATGAGTGTCAATCCCTGCGTGAAGCGCTTCTGCAAACGGATGTTGAGGCTGTGGTAATACGAGCTGAAGGCATTTACTCCCTGCTCGACGATCCCGCCGCTGGTTCCTGCCCCCAGCGGAAATTGCGGATAAGGCACCAGCAGTTGATCCAGCGGCACGGTGGGGTTGTTCAGTGTCCCGCCATTGGGCAGCAACCCCTTGAAGGGATTCGTCACAGAACCCGATAGCAAGCTGATCGTGGTGTTATCGCGGACCGGGGAGGTGCTCAGGAACTGTCGCGGGATGTAGTCGAGTTGGACGCTGCCGGGGAGGTGTAGGGCGTGGTTGCCGATGTAGGCCACTTCCAGTACGAACTGGCCGGGCAATTGCCGCTGCACCGCAAAGTCCCAGCGCATCGAATAGCCGTCTAAACTGTGCGGGTTGTAAAAGGTTAAGGCTTGCCCAAGAAAGGTTCCCGCCCCCAGTGAAGTGCCGGAGGGAGGAAGAATGGCGCTGGGAAAAGGATTGGAAAGTGTGTTCGCCGGGCTCAGATAGTTATTGTTACTGACCAACATCTGAGTAGTTTGAGAAAAGCCTTCCTGATTCAAGCCGGCGATGCCGAGCGGGTTTACGAATACGCCAAAGCCGGAGCGGAGGACCGTCTTGCCGCCGAGGAATTTCGGCGTCCAGGCAAAACCCACGCGAGGGCTGAAGATGCTCGAGTTACTGGTATAAACCGCCGCTTTGGCCGGACTTGCGAAGGTCAGTCCGCCCAGCGCCGTGAATTGGCTGGCGGGAATCTGCGGGATTGGGCTGCTCGCGTAGGCCGCGGCGGCCGCCGCCGAGATGGGGCTGGCCACAGTCGGGTTGAACCCGTCCACCACCCGGTCGTAGCGCTCGAACGTGGGAGTCTCGTGCTCCCAGCGGAGTCCCAGATTGATGACGAGGTCGCTCCTCGCCCGCCAATCGTCCTGCACAAAAACGGAGTAATAGTGCTCCACCCAGGATGAGTGCGAGTTCAAATCGAAGGTCCCGACGCTGGGCAGCCCCATGAGAAATGCGGCAAAGTCCTGCCCGATTGGCGAAGGCGTTGCGTTATTTAGGGGTCCGTTCGTCCACGTTTGGCCAATGGTAGTGGTGGAAGGCGTGGAGTTTACGGTACTCGAATCGAACGTGTAATTGCCCGCGGAGTTTCCGTTGACGAAGGTGTTCTGCTTGTAATCGCGCACGTCAACGCCCGCTTTGAGGGTATGGTTTCCATGAGTAATTACGACGTCTCCAAATATCTGATAGCTGTCGTAGGCGTTGAGGTCGTCGCTGTTGTAGCCCATGCATTGATAGCTGGCTGAGGCGCCGGCCGCCGCGCTGCAACTGCTCATCGTGATGAACGGCATGGTCTGGAACTGGGAATCGGCATCGATATAGGAAGGGAAGCCGAGACTGGTTGGATTGATCTTGTCGGTGGGTGAGCGATGCTCCTGAACAAACCGCGTCCAGTTCCCTCGAACGTCCATTACGATGGTCGGAGAAATGATGTAGACATCGTCCAGCGTCAGCCCTTGGTTGATGCGGTACAGGTAGTCGCCCTGGGAACCGTTTCCAAAGTAAAAATTCTTGTCCTGCGTCCGATTGCTATGGCGGGCGTCGAAGGCCAACTTATTTTTATCACTGATGTTGAAATCGAGCCGGCCCAGCTCATTGTCGTACCCATCGCTGTCCACGGCCGTAATATTGAAATTCTCGAACCCGTTCGGCTGGCCGGTAGTGTTGGGCTGTGGATAATACTGCAGATAATTCATGGCGATGGGGTTCAGCAAACTGGTTGGAACGACGTTATTCGGAAAGGGCGTTCGCATCACCTGCGCACCCGAAAGGACGCCGCTATAAGGGTTGTAGATGGCATAGTTGGCTTTCGCCGAGTTCAGGTTGAGCAGCGCTGAGAAATCACCCTGGCGTTCAGCGGCTGTCGGAACGGTCGCAAACAGGTTTCCACCCTCGATGGGGGAGTTCGCCGGGTCCGAGTCCCTCAACCCCTCATAACCGAAAAACCAGAAGACACGGTTCTTGCCGTTAAAAACCTTCGGAACCCAAACCGGACCTCCGGCGGTGACGCCGTACTGATTGTAGTGGTACGGCGGCCTGGCGACACCGCCCTTGTTGTTGTAAAACGTGTTGGCGTCCAACAGCGACGATTGGTTGAATTCATAGGCTGAGCCGTGCAGCGAATTGGTGCCTCGCTTGGTGATCAGGTTGGCCGTGCCTCCTCCCGCATGACCCATCGATGCATCGGACTCGAAACCGTTAATGCTCACCTCCTGCACGGCATCCTGCGGGGGACTGTAGGCCGACGCCACGCCGGTCGAGGTTTCCGTATTCGGCGCCCCATCGAGTTGAAATTCATTATTGCCGCTGATTCCACCGACGGTGAAGCCGGCGCCCGGCAGGTCGAATGGCCGAATAGGGCCCGATAAACCGCCGCCGATCACGCCCATCGCCATGGTCATCAGCATGATGGGCGCCCGGCCGTTGATCGGAATATCCTCCACTTCGTGAGTGCTGACGGATTGCCCGATGGAGGCCGTAGACGCCGTTACCAGCGGCGATTCTGCAGTGACGGTAATGGAGTCGCTGACGGCTCCCAACTGCAGATGGAAATCGACGATGGGATGTTCCCCGGCGTTCAGAGTTAAACCTTGCCGCACGGTTCGTTTGAATCCTGGGGCCTCTGCACTGATCTCATACTCGCCCGGGGCCAGAAACGGGAGCGTGTATTCTCCGGTCGATTCGGTGATTGCCGTAGTCCTGGTGCCCGTCCGCGTCTCGGTAGCAACGATTGCCGCCTTCGGAATAGCCGCACCTTGTTCATCGGTAACGCTGCCGCTGAAGGTTCCGCGATACTCCTGCCCGTAGAGGGAGCCGGCCAGCAGCCCAGCAGTACACAGCACGATAATCGTTCTCATTCACTGACTCCTGAAATGATCACCAGACCAGCCGCGCGCCGACTTGCAGGCGCCTCGGGGTATTGGCCTGTGTGGTGATCAGGCCGAATGTCGAGGCGGTCGGCGTAAGGCTCGGCGCGGCGAAAGTCACGCGGTTCGTAGTGTTAAACGTCTCGAAGCGGATTTGAAGGTACTTCTGCTCCACCAGTGGGAAGTTCTTGATGACGGACAAGTCGAGGTTCTTTACGGGGTCGGCCCGCAGGTTGTTGAACTGTGTGTTGAAGGTTCGAATATTATTGGCGAGCTGCTGGCTCGATACCGTATTGAAGCGGGTGATGTCGAATGCCGGGCCGTTCGGCTGATGCGTCTGGAGGTTGAGCGGGCCGCCGTAGTAGAGCACGTTGCCCCAGGAAAGAGGGGCGCCGGATTGGAGCGTCAGCACGCCGTTGAGCGCCCAGCCGCCAAGAATCGTGTTTGCCACTCGCGGGCGGATGTCAATAGCTTTGCCGCGCCCGGCCGGCAGGGCATAAGTCGCGGCCAGAATCTCGCGAAACGGCCGTGAAACCGAAGAAACACGCTTCTCCGGGGAGGGGTCGGTGTCGTTGAGATACGAGACACGTTCGATCTCCTGACTCCAGACGAAGTTATCGATGAGCGTCAGGCCGTTGGTGAACCGCTTTTGCAGCCGGGCATTCAAGCTGTCGAAGTATGACTCACCCGCGTAATTGCCTCCCATCACGATGCCGTTGCTTGTGCCGCTTCCGGCAGGATACTGCGGAAACGGAATCAGAAGTTGCGAAAGGGCAACTGTCGAACCGTTGAGAGACGTGCTGTTGGGCAGCAGGCCCTTGAACGGGTTGGGCACGGAGCCAGTGAGCAGGTTGATGGTGGCATTGTCGCGAACCGGTGACGTGCTCAGGTATTGCCGCGGGATAGTGTCTAGTTGGATGTTCGAGGTCAGCACGTGGACTGCATGGTTCCCGATGTAGGCCACCTCCACCACGAACTGACCGGGCAGTTGCCGCTGCACTCCCAGATTCCAACGCATGGAATAGGGATTGTACGCGGTCGGATTATAAAACGTGACTGCCTGCCCCAGGAACGTACTCGCGCCCAGCGAAGCTCCTGAAGGCTGAAGAATTCCGTTCGGGAACGGATTGGAAAGCGTGCTGGCGGGAGTGATGTAATTGTCGTTCGTCGCCACGAGCTGCGTGGTTTGGCTGAATCCTTCCTGATTGAGCGCCACGATTCCGTTGGGCACCACGAAGACGCCGAATCCGGCGCGAATCACGGTCTTTCCGCCCAGCGCGCGAGGGGTCCACGCGAGGCCTACGCGAGGGCTGAAGATCTTCGAGTTGCTGTTGTAAAGGTCCGAATTGCCGGAGCCGGCGTATGTCAGACCGCCCATGGCCTTGAATTGCGCGGCTGGAATCTGTGGAATCGGATTCAGGGCGTATGCTGCCGCGGCAGCCGTGGCCACGGAATTAGCGGCCGCCGGATTAAAACCGTCGGCCGCCCGGTTGTGTGTCTCGAACGTCGGCGTCTCGTGCTCCCACCGCAATCCGAGATTCACGGTGAGATCGTTTCTCGCTCTCCAATCGTCCTGTATGAATACAGCAACGTAGCTGGAGCGCGCGGAGGAATGCGTATTCAGGTCGAAGCTTCCGCTACTGGGCAGTCCGAGCAGGAACGCGGCGAAGTCCTGGCCAATGGGGCTCGGCACCGCATTGTTCAGGGGACCGTTGGTCCACGTCTGGGCGATTTGAGTGGTGGATGGGGCCGAGTTCACGGAACTGGAATAGAACGTGTAAGTGCCCGCCGAATTTCCATTGACGAAATAGTTCAGGCGGTAATTGCGGATATCGACTCCGATCTTCGTCGTGTGGCTCCGCCAGATTTTGATGGCATCCCCAAAGAGTTGGAAGCTATCGTTGGCGCTGCGGCTGTCACCGTTGTATCCGAGGCACTGATAACTGCCGATCGCTCCCGCCGTGACGCTGCAACTGCTGAAGGTAATGAAAGGCAGCAGCGGGAACTGCGAGGCGGCGCTGACGTACGAGGGGAAACCGAGGCTGGCGGGGTCGAGCCCGTCGGTTGGCGAGCCAATGACCGAATCGAACCGGGTCCAGTTGAGTCGAACATCGGTGACGAGCGTCGGAGAAATTGTATAAACGTCATCCAGCGACGCGCCCTGGTTGATGCGCCAGAAAAGAAGGCCGGTGCTGGGATTGCTGTCGCCGAACCAGTTGTTTTTGACCTGGGTGCGGTTGCTGTGCCGGGCGTCAAAGGCGAGCTTATGCCGATCGCTCAGGTTGAAATCCAGCCGGCCCATCTCATTGTCGTAGCCGTCGCTATCGACGGCATCGGTGACCCAGTTCTCGAAGCCGTTTGCCTGGCCGGCAATATTGGGCTGCGGATAGTACTGAAGATATTTCTGCGCGATCGAATTCAAGCGGCTGGACGGGATCACGTTGTTTGGAAAGGGCGTACGCGCGACCTGTGCACCGGAAGCGACGCCGGTCGAGGGGTCGTAGATTGCGTAGTTCGCGTTGGCCGTGTTGAGCTTGAGGAGCGCCGAAAAATCGCCCTGCCGCTCGGCTGCGGTGGGAACGGTCGAAAAGTACTGCGGGCTCCCCGTCTCGAGCGGAGACGTCGCCGGATCGGAGTCCCTCAACCCTTCGTATCCAAAGAACCAGAAGACGCGGTTCTTGCCGTTGAACAGCTTCGGGATCCAGAGCGGACCTCCAGAGGTGACGCCATATTGGTTGTAGTGATAGGCCGGCCGGGGGCTTCCAGCCTTATTCGTGAAGAAGGAGTTGGCGTCCATCACCGAGGACTGGTTGAACTCGTACGCGGTTCCGTGCAGCGTATTGGTGCCGCTCTTGGTGACGAGGTTGGCTGTGCCTCCGCCGGCATGTCCGTACGCCGCATCGGAATCGAACGCGTTGACGCGCACTTCCTGCACGGCATCCTCGGGCGGGCTGTAGGCTGACGCTCCGCCGGAGTTGGTATTGGCCGCAATGGCGGCGGTAGTAACGGAGCTTCCGTTGGGCGCGCCGTTCAGCAGGAACTCGTTCGATCCGCTGATTCCTCCGATGATGAAGCCGCCACCGGGAAGATCGAAGGGCCGCACCGGCCCGGGCGCGCCGCCCAGAACCCCCATGGACAACGTCATGAGCATAATGGGCGCACGGCCATTCACCGGAATGTCCTCCACCTCCTTGGTGGTGATGGTTTGCCCGATCGAGCCGGTTGCGGTCATCACGAGTGGAGCGTCTGCGTTCACCGTAACGGATTCACTGACAGCGCCCACCTCCAACTGGATGTCGATCACCGGGTGGTCTCCGGCGCTCAACTTCAGGCCCTCCCGGACAACCCGCTTGAAGCCGGGCGCTTCGGCGGTGAGTTGGTATTCCCCAGGCGAAAGGAACGGAAGCGTGTACTCGCCCGTAGCCTCCGTCGTAGCGACCGTCTTCGTCCCGGTGCGGGTTTCGACGGCAGTAACGGTCGCCTTGGGAAGGGCGGAGCCCTGCGGATCGGTCACGCTGCCGCTGAAAGTACCCCTATACTCCTGCCCGAAGCCTACGGCGCCGGCCAAAACGGTCAAACCAATCAGGATTCGAAATCTCATAGCGCAAACCTCCGGAAGTCACCCATGAATAAGTACATCAATGGTAAGCCGCACGGCCGGGACTGCAAGGTCTGGAGAGGTGCTCTACCTGTAGAGGACGTCCGAGGCGGCCGGTTCCCGCTTTGGCGCCACACCTTCAGCCGCCCGAGGCAGATGTGATAATGTAATCCCTATTCGGGGGGCCACGATGCCAACAAGGAGCCACCACGAGGAATTGGTCTGCACTGCTCCGTCCGCAGAGGTGGGAGGGACTGACGCGGCTGCGATCGGGCGGCAACTCGAACGGGTGCTCGCCAGCCCGCACCTTTGTCAAAGCAAGCGGTGCCAGGCACTGCTGAAACATGTGGTGGAAGCGTACCTGGACGGCTGCCTCGACAAGGTGAAAGAGCGATGCATCGGATTCGAAGTCTTCCAGCGCGATGCAGACTACGACACCAGCCGCGATTCGATCGTCCGCACCACCGCCGCCGAGGTGAGAAAACGCCTGGCTCAATACTACCTGGAGCCGGAACACGAACACGAGCTAAGAATTATTCTGCCGCACGGGTCGTATTCGCCGGAATTCCGGGTCGCGCCTGTTCCGGTCGCCGCGGCGCCGCCCAAGGCGCATCAAGGGCGTCTGACGCCGGTTACGATTGTTTCCGCCGCGGCGTTGGTTTTGGGGGCGGCGATCGCCGTCTACGCTTCCCGCCCCTCCGAGATGGACTTATTCTGGCGGCCGTTCTGGCAGGATCGCGCGGATGCCGTCATTTGCATCGAACAGCCTTTGCGCATTTTCCGCTTCACCGGACCTCGCAAAGACGAGTTGAACCAGGAAATGGTGGGAGAGCAGCAAACTCCGCCCGCGACTGCAGAAGTCCGGGACAGCACTCAGGTGAAGCTCTCCGAGCTTGAGCCTACCGGTCAGGCATATTTCTCCTACGGCGATTTAATCTCCACGGCTCGCATTTCAGAGATGTTCGCGCGCAGGGGCAAACGTTTCGAGTTGCTCGGCGACCGGATAACCGCGTACCGCGACCTGCGCGGGAGGCCGGCCGTCCTCCTGGGTCAATTCAACAACCAATGGACGCTGGGACTGACGAGCGGCCTCCGGTTTTACCTGGATAAGGACGCGACGCGGCAGCAATACCTTGTGCGAGATCGCAACCAGACGGGCAAAATCGTCGCTTCGGTCCCGAAGGAGCGCCGCGAAGAGGACCTCGCGGTTGTCAGCCGGATCTTCGACGTCGCCACAGAAAAGACCGTAGTAGCCGTCGTCGGCAGCACGTACCTGGGCACATTGGCTGCCGGCGATTTCTTAACTCATACGTCTTACATGAGCCAGGCCTTCCACGACGCACCCGCCGGCTGGTATCGGAACAACATCCAGGTCGTGCTGAAGGCACCGACCGTACGGGGCACGGCGGGTCCGCCGCAAGTCATCGCGACCTACTTCTGGTAGGGCTTGATATAACCCCGCAATGCCGGGACTGCCTGGAGCAACTCATCGGCGACCATGCGGCCGAAGAATGCCGAACCCTTCGCCCCCAGATGGGTGTAATCGAATACGGCAGAGGGATCGCCATTCGGTTCGACGGTGTTGTTAGAGGGCGCTTTCGGTGCGGGCGGCGAGTCGCCTTGTGCGGCACCAGCGGAAACCACCGGAGGAGGCGGAGCCATGGCCAGAGTATTCGCTTCCACCGGTCCCATTTTCTGGACGGCAGCGGCGCTTTCGGCGTTGAGGTCGAGCACCGGGACGTCTTCTTCCGCGCCTACTTTTTTCGTGGCCTCGGCCCACGGCGCCAGGTCATTTTTCAAGAGCCCTTCATGGAACGTGCGGCGGGTCAACGGCGTAATCAAGACCGGAATTGCTCCCGCGGCCTTCACGTCCCGGACGTATCCACGCATATTGACCGGGAACTCGGTCGCGAGATCGGTGGAGCGGCCCGGCTTTCCGGGCTGGTCGTTGTGTCCGAACTGAATGAATACGTAAGTCGCCGAATGGGAAGAGTTCGATTTCAACCGATCCAGAACCGTGCTCCACGAGCCCTCGGCGCGGTAACTGCTCGAACTGCGCCCATTCTTGGCCAGGTTGAGGCAGGTGACTTGCGGAGTCACATCCGCGCAGAATCCGGGTCCCCATCCATTGTGCGGAGCGACAGTAGAATCGCCAACCAGGATGATGCTGACCGGCGGCGGCGATTGAGCCAAAGCGCTCACTGCCACCACCAATAACATCGTCATGCCGAATTCTTTACGCATCGGAGATTGCATCTTAAAGCTCGGAAGACCTCGAAATCTACGTCTAACATGGTGCTCTACCTGTTCTCTACCGCGCTGCTGTGGCGGTCTGAGCGTCAAGGCGTTACGCTGACTGAGAAACGAGGGGTAATCATGAGATTTCGAACGGTATCGAGAATTCTCTTGGCGATGGCTGCATGCGCCACGGCTGGACCGCAACCACAGGAAGGTGGAGCGGCAGCGAGACCGGACCCTCGTGAAATTCCCATTCCATCGATAAAGGCGCCGATGGGAACCCTCCCCGGAGTGAACGAACTGCCCGTTCACAAGGAACTGCCGGACGTGATGACGATGAACGACGGGTCAAAAGCTGCGTCACGGCGGCAGTGGGAGAAGCGACGGGAAGAAATGAAGCGAATACTCGCGTATTACGCCGTCGGGCAGGCGCCGCCGCCACCCGGCAACGTCAAGGGGCAGGAGATGAAGACCCAGACCGTCCTCGACGGCAGCGTGCGATACCGCCTGGTTCACCTGACGTTCGGTCCGCAAGCGAAGCTTAGCCTCAACATTGGCATCTTCACGCCGGTCAACGGCGGTCGGTTCCCCGCGATCATATCGCAGGGCGGGACGCCGCCGGACGCCCCCGCATTGCCGCGGCAACCGCAAGGGCCCAACCAGGGTCGAGGTGAAGATGTGCTGCTCATGGTGGGTCAGGCGGTTGCATCGGATGCTCGGACCGGTGGACCGGCAGGCGGCGTGCGTGGACCGATGGGGCCGGCAACCGCGGAATCGCTGGCCGCCCAGCGCGCGGATGTGTTCCAGCGGGGCTACGCGCTGGTGGTATTTAATCCGAATGACTGCGCCGAGGACACGACCTTGCGCAATGCAGACGGGAGTTGGGCATTTCGCAATACCCGGTTTTATCCCGCTTATCCCGGTTACGACTGGGGAATCCTGGCCGGATGGGCTTGGGGCGCGTCGCGGGTCGCCGATTATCTTGTGACCGATCCCGCGATCGACAAAACCAAATTAATCATCACCGGAGCCTCGCGCAACGGCAAGTCGTCGATGGTTGCGGCGGCATTCGACGAGCGCCTGATGGGCGCCCCCGTAGTTACGGGCGGAGGCGGTATCGGAGCTTATCGTTTTGCGGGGCCGCGCAAGAGCGAAACGCTGGACATCATGGAGAAGAAGTACCCAAACTGGTTTTCGCCGAATCTGCACGAATTCTGGGGACATCGCGAGAAGCTGCCCTTCGACGAACACTGGTTCCTGGCACTGGCCGCGCCGAGGCCGTTCATCGCGCTCGAAGGTCTCACGGACACCATTTCCCTTCCCGAAGCCGTCCGGCAATCGATCCTCGGCGCGCAGCCGGCATACTCGCTGTTTGGAGTCAAGGACAACCTTGGCTTGAATTACGCCCACCACGGCCACGCGTTCACAGCCGAAGACTGGACCGCCATGCTGGACTTCTTCGATAAGACCGCGCGCGGAAAGAAGGTGGATCGCACCTTCGACCGCTTCCCGACGGAAAAAGAACTCGACGAGGCGGCCGCGGCGGCGCCAGCCGGGCGTGGTGCGCCGCCGAAGAAATGAAACGCGCAAGGCCATCTATGCGTATCGCCGCCGCGCTCTTCTTCGCCTCTTCGCTGGCTGCGCAGACGGCCATCGACTTCTCCTACGCCGGTTATGGAGGCGGCGGCGTGGCGTGGCCGCGCATCCCCGCGTCCGTCTCGGTCCGGCCGAGCGGTGGCGACGATACCGCACTGCTCCAGGGCGCGCTGGACCGCGTCGGAACCATGCCCCTCCAAGCGTCCGGCTTTCGCGGGGCGGTGCTGCTGCGGCCGGGCCGCTTTCGCGTCTCGGGCCGATTGCGCATGGGCGCATCGGGCGTGGTGCTGCGAGGGAGCGCCAACACAGTCATCGTCGGCGCCGGAACGAGCCGGCGCACATTAATTGATATCGGAGGTACAGGCGACCCCGGGCTGGATGCGCCGATGCGCGTCACCGACGAAACCGTTCCGGCCGGGAGCCGCTCGTTCCACGGCGATGGGTCTTCGGCGCTGCACCCAGGCGATCGGATTGTGATCACCCGGCCGAGCACGGCGGAATGGATCGCCGCTCTGAAGATGCGCGGCTTGCCGGGAAATTACTCCGCCATGCGCCTCGATTGGACGCCCGGCTCGCGAAACCTGACCTGGGATCGGATTGTAACTGGTGTCGAAACGTCCGGCACGGTGACCGTCGACGCGCCGATCACAACCGCCTTGGAGAGGCGATATGGCGGGGGCACCGTCGCCAAGGTAGTGTCATCGACCGCGATCGCGCACGTGGGGGTAGAAGACCTCATACTGGAGAGCGACTTCAACCGGGAAAATCAGCGCGATGAGGACCATTCCTGGATCGCAGTGACGCTGGATCGGGTGGAAGACGCGTGGGTAAGGGGTATTGTCGCGCGCCACTTCGCCGGCTCGGCGGTTCGAGTGGGCCCCCGCGCGCGGCGAGTCACCATCGAGGACAGCCGCAGCGAGGCTCCGGTTTCCGAACCGGGCGGCTTCCGCCGGCAGAGCTTTCTCGTGGAAGGTCAGCAGGTGCTCGTCCAGCACTGTACGAGCGAACAGGGCATGAACGACTTCGCTACCGGACTCCTGGCCGGTGGTCCGAACGTGTTTCTGGACTGCACGGCCACCGGGTCGCTCGGACCGAGTGGGTCGGTTGAGAGTTGGGCATCCGGCGTCCTGTACGAGCGCGTGCGGGTTCGCGATAGGGGTATCCTCCTCTCCGACGGAGATCCACGAGCGCAAGGCTCGGGCTATACGGCTGCCAATTCGGTGATATGGAATTGTGAAGCTACCGAGATTCGCGTGCGCGGCCCCGAGGGAGCCGAAAATATCGAGCAAAAGTCGCCCGAGCCTCTCTATGCGACGCAGTTGGCCAAGCGCAATGGAGGACACGCGGCTGCGGAAAAGCCCCGGGAGGTGAACGATCGCGATGTACCGGAGTTTCGCCTCGATCGGACGGCAGCCGCGCCCTCGCGAGCAAAGGGCGGAGTACAGATCGTCGGCGGCCGCTTTACCGTTGACGGACATGTGGTCTGGGGTGGCGTCGTGAACGACGGTTGGTGGCGCGGGATGGACATTCCGGCAACGGCGCTCGATGCCGGCGTCTCGTTGACGCGCTTCGTCCCGGGCAGGACAGGCCCCGGTCTGACAGAAGATCTGGAGGCCCTGGCGGATCGCATGGTGTCGCAAGGCACGCCGTTCTATCAGGCGATCCCTGGTCTGTGGTACGACCGCCGCCGCGATGAACATTCGGTGCTTTCGCGGACCGACGCGAACGTGTGGCCGCCTTTTTATGAAATGCCCTGGGCGCGGAGCGGAAAGGGAACCGCGGCGGACGGACTCAGCCTTTTCGACCTTACACGGTTGAACCCCTGGTATTTCGGCCGGCTCCGAGATTTCAGCCGCCTGGCCGAGCAGCGCGGTCTGGTGCTGCACTACAATCTTTACAACACGCACAACGTCCTCGAAATTCTTCCGCACTGGGTGGACTATCCGTGGCGCCCGGCCAACAACGTGAACGACACCGGGTTGCCTGAGCCTCCTCCGGTCGAACCGGGGAATCACATACACGTTGCCAACCAGGTCTATGACATCTCGCAGCACGAGCGGCGCGAACTGCATCGCGCGTTGATCCTGCACGCCCTAGATCAACTGTCCGACTCGCCGAACGTCTTCTTCTGTCTCGGGTTTCAGTTCGCCGGCCCGCTGTCGTTCCAGGAATTCTTCCAGGACACCGTAGCCGAATGGGAGAAGGCCCATGCCAAGAGCGTGCGACTGGAGATGGCGACGAGCAAAGACATCACCGACGCGATCCTGGCAAATCCCCAACGCGCCCGGCAGGTCGCGGTGATCGACATGCGCTATTGGGAATACCGGCCTGACGGATCGGTATTCGCGCCAGCCGGCGGTCGGAACCTGGCGTTTCGCGAAATGATCTCGACGCAGTTCCCCGGAAGCAGCGACACGCCCCCGGACAGCACGCCGCTCGCAATCTACCGCCAGGTTCGCGAGTATCACGACCGCTATCCGGATAAAGCAGTGATCGCCTGGCATGGAGGAGCGGGCCCAATTCCGGTTCTGATGGCCGGCGGCGCCGAGGTTCTCATGCGCAACCCTTCCGGCGGGCACGGGCAGGGCCGGTCGGTGGACCGCACCGTCATCGACGGCTTTGTGCGCGAGTATCTGTCGAGTGTTCTGATGAAGATGGAGCCGCGCGATGGAGCGGCAAACGATCCCGACAACAACTGGTGTCTGGCCGACGCCAAAGACGATTCGGTGCTGTTCTACTCTCTGGCTGGAACGGCGCTAAAGCTTAAGAAAGATCTATCGCAGACACATTACTACCCAATCTGGTTCGATCCGCGAACAGGGAAGATCACGAAACTGGACGCGGCGGTCACAGCGCGGGCCGGGGATGCGATTCCTAAACCATCGGCCGAGCCTTGGCTCGTTTTACTTAGGCCTGGCGCCTAATGAAGAAAATGGACGCTATCTCTTGACGCCCTCTCGGGTGCAGCAGGTAAGTGTGGGCTAAAGGGTTTATCGAAGGAGTTACTTTATAATACTGGTACGATACCCACAATGGTGTTATTTAACTAAGTTGATAGTCGGCAGCAAGTATTTGCAGCACATCTTACTTGACAACTCAGATATTTCGTGCTTCTATTCCGGATGAGACTTGCGTATAATTCTTACGAACTTTGCTGTCATATATAAATAAGCTGGTATACCAACGCTCGGTTAGACACGAATCGCCATAGTCCAACGTTTGGATTCTCTTTTGCATGTACGGAGTGTTCCCTGCGTACCGGGAATTTGGGAGGCGAATTGTGCGGTTTAAGCTCGGATCGATCATTTTACTGTGGACCAGCTTCATGCTGGCGCAAACCACGGGGACGGGTACCCTTGTAGGCACTGTTTCCGATTCCACCGGGGCTGTGGTCGCAAACGCCAGCGTCATGGTCACCAATGTGGCCACCTCTTTCGTCTCGAAGAGCGTGACCTCGCCCGAGGGCGCCTACTACATCCCGTACCTGGCGCCAGGCACCTATCGCTTAACGGTGGAGATGTCCGGTTTCAAAAAATACGTGGACGACGGTATCCTGGTCAGCTCAGGTGAGGTCCCGCGGATTGACGTGAAACTCGAACTGGGAGGGGTCTCGGAAACCGTGACCGTCACATCCGCGTCACCGCTGCTGCAAACCGAAACGTCCTCGTCGGAACTTACTCTCCCGGGTGACGTCATCACCAAGATGCCCGTCAACGAGAAGAGAACGGGCCAACTGTTGTTCTACTATGAAGGCTCGAACAACATGTCGGGCCAGCACTTGCTCGGCCAACGGGACAATGCGATCGGCTACACGCTGGATGGCGTCGATGGGAAAGAACCCGGAATCCAGACATATGAGAGCACTTCGGGCATTCTGAGCGGCGCGATGGACGCTTTTCAAGAGGTGACGGTGTACACAACCGGCACGCCGGCAGAAGTCGGGCACGCGGTGGGTGGGCTGCAGGCGGTGACCTACAAATCCGGCACGAACCAACTCCACGGCTCGGCGGAAGACCAGTATATAGGCAAGGATTTGATTCACCGCTCGGCGATCGAGCAGACGATTACGCCGAGTCCGTTCAACTACCATGAGATGTCCTTCTTACTCGACGGCCCCCTGATTTTGCCGAAATACAACGGCCGCAACAAGACATTCTGGCTGTTCGGGCTGCAGCGTCACCAGGAACTCGGCGCGACTGCGGGCACTTTTGCCAGCGTACCGACGGCCGCCATGCAAGCTGGGGATTTCACCTTCGGCGGGCAGACCAGTCCCAAGCCGCTGACCGTATACGACCCGGCCACAGAGGTTCTGCAAGGGAGCACCTGGACCAGCACTCCGTTCCCCGGCAATCAAATCCCGCAGAACCGCTTCGATCCGGTCGCAGTTAAATTTCTTTCTCTGAATCCTTTTGCCGCGCCCAACCTTCCGGGGGTTGCGGCTTCGACCGGCCCTACGAACAACGTGGGCGTAGAACCGTCGAAGTGGGTCCGCCGGACACGCTGGGACGTCAAGTTCGACCACGAGTTCACGCCGAATCATAAGGAATTCTTCCGCTATTCTCAAGGGCGGCATCGGACCTTGGGCCAGACAGACCAGTTCGCCTGGATTTCGAACCCCAGCGACAGCTTTTCGCAAGTGATCGATCCGGCCGCCGTGCCGCAGCCGATCAATCAATTTAACTTCGTCTTTTCGGACGTGCTGATCCTCAGCCCCACAATGAACAACGAGTTTCGCATCGGTTACAACCGGCACGAGACTTACCAGTCGGCCCCGTCGGCCAACCAGGACTGGGCGAAACAACTGGGAATACCCAATGTCAACGGCGACACCTTTCCATATTTCAGTATTGGCTATGGGTTGGCCGGCCTGACGAGTTATAAACAGATTGGCGACGACATTACGCTGCAGGACAACTTCACGAAAATCAAAGGCAAGCACGCGATCAAGTTCGGCTACGAGATGATCCGTACTCGCTATGACGCCAGCAGCCCCGCATTACCCAGCGGCAGCTATACTTTCGGCGGGACCGAAGAACCATTCACGCCGAATACCGGCAACACCTTCGCCGATTTCCTGCTGGGCTCGGTCACCAGTGCGACTTTCACGCAGGCCACTACCACCTGGCTGCCGCGCTGGTGGAGTCACCAAGCGTATGTACAGGATGACTGGAGGGCTACGAGCACCCTCACTTTGAACGTCGGACTGAGGTACGTCTACGAAACCCCATTCACGACCAAGTACGGCCAAGACTCGCAATTCGCCCCGAACGTCACGGATCCGGTGAGCGGGCTGATGGGGGCGATCGTTCACCCAACGGGTCCCCTCAGCAAGCCCGACAGGAACAACTTCGAACCGCGTCTTGGACTGGCGTGGAACTTCGCGCCGAAATTCGCCTTCCGCGCCTCTTTCGGCGTGATCCACGCGGACATCCTAGCCCCCACGCAAAACGTCAATTTCGCCGAGTATCTGGCGACCGACACGATCGCGCAGCCGACTGGCAATCCCCAACCCATCTTCCGCCTGTCCCAAGGGCCGCCGAGTTTCTCGTACGATACGCTGCCGAATCGTACTGCGCCCTTCGTGGGAGCGAATTACTCCACACGGACGGCGACCTGGTGGGACCCCAACATGCGCATGCCGTATGTGATGAGCTGGTCGGGCGGGGTACAGTATGAGTTCGCTCACAATTGGCTTGCGGAGGTGAAATACCAGGGGCAGGCAGGTATAGGGTTGGTCAATGCGTGGAACATTAATGCCATTCCGCTGAACATTTCAACAGACCCCACTGTATTGGCCAGTATTTACAAGGCTGAACAGAACTATTTACCGTATCCGCAGTTCGGGACCATCACCGGTTACTCCAATTTCGGCCACAACACGTATGAGTCGGGCACTGCCAGGATAGAGAGGCGATTCACTTCCGGTCTGGCACTTACCGCCTTTTACACTCGTCAAAAGAACCTCTCGGAATGCGATGCCGAGGGACTCTGTAGCGGCATCTCGTATTACAACCGGCGTTTGGAGAAGGCCCGAACCGCGTACGACACTACCGACCGGTTCGTTGGCATCCTGACGGTCAAGTTGCCATTCGGCGCAGGGCAGCGCTTCCTGAACAGGCGCGGATTCCTCAACCAGGTGCTCGGCGGCTGGACCTTCACCGAGACCCAAACGATCCAGTCGGGGCCGCCTTTTACGGTCAGTTTTTCGGGCAGCCCTTACCAGTATCTGCCGGGCGCATCGCGCCCGAATATTGTCACCACGCTCGGTCAGGCGCAGGTGCAGAATTGGAACATCGGCCCGAACCGGTTCCCTGAATCGGCTCAGAACCCTTACCTGAACATGTCCTCCTTCGCGTACCCGGCGGCGTTCACGACGGGGGACCTGGGGCGCAACACCTTTTCAGGTCCCGGGCTCAACTGGATGCAAGTGTCGCTGGCAAAGTGGTGGACGGTGAAGGAAAAATACCGCTTCGAGCTCCGCTATGACGGGTACAACTGGCCTCTCGAATCGCCCGAATGGGCGCCCCCCAGCTCCGTCTACAATACCGGCAGCCCCGGTACGTTCGCGCGCATGACCGCGGTGGAAGGATCCTATTCGGGGATCGGCGCCGGGAGGCCCAATATGTGGATCATCGGAAGGTTTGAGTTCTGAACAGGCTTGGTACGGCCGGGCGGCATTCACACCCGGCATCAAAGAAGGAGAAGGGAAGCATGTCCAATAAGACGAAGCTAACGCGGCGCTCACTGATGGGTGCGATCGGAACGGCTGGGGTGGCGGCCCCATTCGGAACCGCACTCCTCGACCAGGCCGGCGCCCAAACGGTGACTAGCACCAAAGCGGTGGCGCTGGCGGTGACCGGCGATGAGTCGCACAACTCGGACGTTTACCGCACGGCTTTGCAAGCCACATTGGTACAAGACGCGGGCTTGCCTATCGATTTCACGGACGAGGAAAAGCTGATCAGCTATGAAACCCTGCAACGCTACAAGATCCTGATTCTCTTCCGCAATGGCACCCGGCACCCCGGTGGCTACAACAACTTAGAGAGAAACGTAAATATCGTAAGCGTCCCTCCCCTGGTGAGGAAGCTCGATCGCACCTTCGTGGCCACCATCACCGACCAGCAATGTCAAGACATCAAGCGTTGGGTCAATGAGGGCGGCTCGCTCTGGGCATGGCACAACAACAGCCGCCTTTCGCTGATGAGAAAGGACTATCGCGATGTCCAGGGCGCTACTATCCTCGGACATCCGCCGGTCCGGCCATTCAAAGTGAAGATCATAAACCATGATCATCCCATCACGAAGGGCGTCAACGATTTCGTGGTTACCGACGAGCAACACTTTCTGGTGTATGAGAAGGACCCCAAACACGTCCTGGCGATGAGCGTGAATGAGGATGGTCTGACTTATAAGGATCGTGACGGAAAAGAAAGTACGACATGTGAAGCCGCGTGGGCCTACGATTATGGTAAGGGTCGCGTGTGCTTCTTTGCTCCCGGGCATGCGATGACCGCCCTGTGGAACCCGGAGTACGAAAAAATGCAGAAGAACGCAGTGAAGTGGCTGCTGCATCAAGCCTAGTTCTTCGACCGTGTGAACATGTGCCATTTAACGGACATCCGCTCCCTAACGCTCGCGGCTCCGATACGGTGTGTAGGTTCGAATCGGAGCCGCGAGCGTTAGGGAGCGGATGTCCCGATTAGCAGCGAATCTGACGGTCATAGAAGTAGCGGACGATCGTTTTCAACCGTCCGGGGTGGTTATCGGCGGGCGCCGAGCGGCAACGATGGTGCGTCCGCGTCGCCAGCAACCCGGCGGCTGGGCGAGCTTGGACACGATAAGGAGAAGCACCTGATGACACGGCGCGATGTAGTGAAAGCGATGGCGGTCCTGGCCGGCGCCCTAGGGCGGGCGGCCGACCGGCTCCCCGTCAACAAGAACGTGAAGTGGGGGTTAGGCTCGAACCTTTGGAATTCGTTCAAGGGGTCGAAGTTCACCGATATCCTCGACGTGATGCACGACACCGGGTTTATCGGGCTCCGGTTGACGCAGTTTCCAAGGATCTTGGAGACCTACGGGATCACCACGGAACAGATGGAGGCGGAAGTTTCCAAACGCGGGCTGCACGTAGTGACGATTTCGTTCAACGGCCAGGCGCAGGACGCCTCCAGACGCAAAGAAGTCCTGGACAGCGCCAAGGTAGCGATGACCTTCCTCAAGAATTTCGGCGCCGAGCGACTGGTGGTGTTTTCGCCGGGGAGGAACGCGGGCGCGGCTCCCGAAGCTTTCAAAACTATGTGCGAGTGCTACAACCAACTGGGTGAACTGGCTGGCGAAATGGGCTTTCGGGCGGGCCTGCACAACCACATGGGCCAGATGGTGCAAACCGAAGAGGAACTGGACCGGTGCATGCAGATGACCGATCCCAAGCTCTTCTGGCTATCGCCCGATACGGCGCACCTTCACCTGGCCGGCATGGACGCTGCCAAGATACTAGACCGGTATAAGAACCGGCTGATGCTGGCGGACTACAAGGACGCTAAGCGTGGACCTGGCAACTTCCTGCAGAACATCTACGACCTCGGCGATGGAGATATCGACTTTCCCGCGTGCCATCGCGTGTTGAAGGCCGCAGCGTTCAAGAATTGGCTCATTGTAGATCTGGATGTGGCCCGCCAAGGGCCCCGCGTCAGCTACGAACGCTGCGGAGCTTATGTGGTCAACACCCTGGAGCCGATTTATGTCTGACCTTTCGCGCAGGACCTTTATAGGGACGACCGTTGGAACGACGCTCGCTATGGCCGCGCGCGCGGCCTCCGACTACCGGATTATCGATTCCCACGTTCACACCTGGAGACACGACCCCGAGTTTCCATTCGCGCCAGGGGTGAATCCTAACCGCGACGCCGCGCCCGAAACTGTATTGGAACATATGAAATCCAATGGAGTTTCGAAAACCGTCCTCATCCAGATGATTCATTACAAGTACGACAACCGCTTTCTATTGCACGTGCTGAAACAATACCCCGGGACCTTTCGGGGCGTATGCCGCGTGGACCCACTGGACGCGGCAGCGCCGGACTACCTCTCGAAGCTCACCGAGGAGGGAATCCATGGAGTACGGCTGAGCCCGGGGCGTGGCGAGGCGGGCGACTGGATCGCGGGGCCGCTGATGCCGCCGCTCTGGAAGCGTTGCCATGAACTCAAGGTACCCATGACAGTGCTGGCGCCCATCGGGCGCATGCCGCAACTCGCACAGTTAATGGAGCCTCTTCCGGACTTGACGCTTGTGATCGACCACATGGCGGATTGTCCAGTCGACCAGCCCGAGGAACTCGAGAAACTGATTGCCCTGAAGCGATATCCAAATGTATTCGTGAAGGTCTCGCACACCTGGTCGCTCTCTCACCAGCCATATCCTTGGCTCGACTCGCAAGAATTGGTGAAGCGGTTGCACGCCGCCTTCGGCCCGCAGCGGCTGATGTGGGGCACCGACTGGCCGATCATTGAGGGAAAGGCGCAATATTCTCAGGCGCTCACCGTGGTGCGCGACGACATGAAGTTTCTCAACGCCGAAGATAAGGCCTGGATGCTCAGCAAGACCATTGAGCGCGTCTGGCCCTTTCCGGCATAGCCGAAAGAGCTCGAGGCTTTGGAGATGCGCCTGAACCCTGGACTCTTCCTCGCTGGTCGGTGGGTGTCGCCGATGCCGCGCCGAATCCCCAGCCGCACGGCGTGCTCTGTCCGGTCGGGCGGCCGCCGCGATTGTCATTCGCCATGGGTCAGGGGAGCGGTTGGCGGACGGAACGGTTCCAGTTTGTTTCTAACCGATATTCAGGGTTTGAGGCCGCACGCTCCCAAGAAGGAGGTGTTTGATGAATGGCATTTCCCGAAGACACGCATTGGCGGCAATGGCAGCCACGTTGGCGGCCGGGCCCGCGGCGGCAGCACGCCCGGCGCGCTACCTCGTGGAGAACTCATTGCATATGTTCGCGGCGGATCTGAAGCGCTTTCCGGCCCACCCCAACGCTCCTTACCAGCCTCGCCCGAATTCACTGGAGGAATATATTGCGTTTGTGCGCGAGGCGAAGCTCGACCACACGGTTCTGGTGCATCCCGAACCCTACCAGGATGACCATCGCTACATCGAGTACTGCTTCACGCAGGAACCGTCGCCGGGCTATTTCAAAGGCACCTGCCTGTTCGATCCGATCGACCCCAAGACGCCCGCCCGCATCGGGGAACTGACCAGGCGGTTCCCCAACCGCTTCGTCGCCATGCGGATCCACGAAGTCCAAGGGCGTAACGAACCCTACACCAAGAGCGGCACTATCCGTGGGCGCGACCTGGGCGCTCCGGAAATGAAGAACACCTGGCGCAAGCTTCAGCAACTCGGCCTGGCGGTTCAATTCCAGTTGGTGCCGTACTTCGCCAAGCCCATAGGCGAACTGGCCGCGGGTTTTCCGGACACAACAGTGCTGATCGATCACCTGGGCTGGCACACGCGGGGCACGCCCGCTGAGTACGAAGACGTGCTTAAGCTGGCCAAGCTACCTCACGTGTATATGAAGGTGACGATTCTGGGGCCAGAATCCAAGGCCGTGCTACGGCGCGTGTACGACACTTACGGTCCGGACCGGATTATCTGGGGTTCCTACGGTACGACGATGGACGCCTTTCGGAAGATGCTGGCGCAGATCGACGACATGCTCGATTATGCGTCGGAGGCCGACCGGGCCAAGATCCGCGGCTTGAACGCCATGAAGGTATTCAAGTTTTCGCCGCTTTAAGCGAGTAACCGACGAGTTGTCGCCCGCGCGCCACCGCATGGCTCGCCGGATGACTCCAGATGAGGGCCGCAATAGGGCCGCGAGCCGTAAACACCCTCGCGCTGGTCGGTCGCCGAAGCCGCGTTGCCGCCCGCGGTGTGGTGCGCCGTGCCCTAGCTACTGCGTGATCGTGATGTTCGCCGCCGGGTGCTGATTGTATTCCTGGCGCCAGGCTTCGATCTTGTGCCGCGCATCGGCCAGATTCGAAAGGCCGGCGTCACCAGATTGCGCATGAGCTACAGGTTCGCCAAACCCCAGAATTGTCCAGAGTGAGGCGTTCAAATGGAAGCAGAACGAGAGCGTCGACGCATGACGCATTTTGCGCCGAATTCTTGGGTAGTGCGACGTTACCTCGTTTACCTCAATAACCAGGAGCAGGAGAATGGATCCTTGAAAACTATAGACTTATCTGACCAGAAAACAACGCCATAAACGCCTAAGTCATTTATTTACAATTGACGCTCATTTTCCCAAGCTGGACGTCGCGGGTTCGAGTCCCGTCTCCCGCTCCATTTTCAATAAGTTAGCGACATCGTAAAAAACACCCCCTCCGTAGCCCTCCATTAAGCATTAGACAGACCTCTTTGGCA
>Ga0126381_100000979_pt1 | contig 31134 bp, 22 predicted proteins | sample PanSoiMetPlot_28_FD_96465 | JGI IMG/M metagenome (GOLD analysis project Ga0126381, IMG submission 96465) | Tropical forest soil microbial communities from Panama - MetaG Plot_28 | ecosystem: Environmental > Terrestrial > Soil > Tropical forest > Bulk soil | place: Panama | collected 2016-02-17 | reverse complement strand
CAGTTCTCCGTTGAAGAACACCTTGAGATCGTGAATTTCGACAGAATCGTACTTTTCGCGGCCTGAGCGAATCTTCTCAACCCAACTAGCCTTCGTTGTAACCTCAAATTGTTGCTGTCTGCCCGCGGTGACATCCACCGCGATTAAGACATAATCATCGGACATGTACTTGGCAAAGGTGGCAACATCGCGATCCACGGCCGCCTTCGCCCACTCACGTTCGGCGGCGATGATCATCTCGGTCTGCGACTGGGACCAAGCCTGGCAATGAAGAGTGGGAATGACAGCCAATACAGAGACGAGAAAGAACAATTCTTTCACTACACACCTCGCTGTCACAGCTAGTTTGCACACAGGTTCAAACGAACTGGATTTGGATCCATCAACGAGTGCGTATAACGTGAAAACTGGACGGAACTTTACTATGAGCGCCGCCAGTTGGCGAAAAATCTCATTACACTCATTCACCCCAAGAATCGCGAAGAAAAAACGCACAATTGTGTAATCGCAGTGATAACACTTGACTACTGCAACTTCGCGTACTCGGCCTTGGCTTCTTTCAAGATAGGAACATCGGAATCGGCGTCTTTCCAAAGAGCAAGAAAGTCCTGATAAGCGGCCTTGGCTTTGGCGGTGTCGCCGGTCAGCACGTAAGCGCGGCCTAATCCCAAAAGCGCGAGTGGATGCTCAAGGCCGACCGGATCGATCCCTCGATGGTCGATGATTTTGTGAAACTCAGCTGCAGCTTCGACTCCGCGCTTTGCCTCCAAATACGCCAGTCCACGGACATATACCGGCAGCATCGCGGCGGCATTTCCCATCTCGTACAGCGTGGCCGATTGCAAGGCGGTAATGGCTTCATCTGGACGCTTGCGCTCAATTGCGACCAAGGCGATAACCATCGGCGTGCCGACGTTCTTGAGAAGAGTGTCAGACGGGAACCGTTTGTTCAATTCCTCGACCATCGATTGCGAATGCGTGGAATCTCCCGCCACGGCAAGTGCTTCCGAAGCGGGCACCAGATTACTTCGCGCGCGTGCCAGCGCTGCGCTTTCATTAGCGAGTTCGCGCGCCTTGCCCAAGTTACCAATGGCCGCTTCGTCAAAAGCGAAGAACGCTTTCGTGTCGGCGGTGGTTTCTTTGAATCCGAGACGGTCTGTTTTCTGGATGGAGCGCTGCATGAGTTCCTCGGCCTTGTGGATTTGTCCACGGGCGGCAGCCACTGCAGCAGCTTCATTCAGGAGCAAATACTCAGAAGGCTTGCCCTCCGCCCATTTCATCTCCCGCTGCATACCATCGGTATCGTTGTTTAGAAACGCGAGATCAAAAAGCGAGTTGTGAATAAAAAGGTTATCGGCCTTGGCGTCGACGGCGCGTTGTAGAGTCGACCGCGCCTCCTCTAACCGGTTCAGCGCCATGTAGGGCTGGGCCGTGTGCTCGTAACCGAACGGGGCCCCCGGCTCCAGACGGCTAAATTCGCTTCCTAACTGGATGGCCTTCTCGTACTGGGCGTAATAAAGATTGTTAATGAGCGCCAAATTCGAGTAGGCGCTTGAGTCATTTGGGTAGGTGCGGATCGCGAGTTCCAGAACCTCTTTGTCTTTCTCGATGTCACCGGCAGCGGTGTAGTAGTGGTCATCAATGTAGAAGCGCTCGCGTTCGCTAACCCGGTCGCGCAGGTCGAACGCCTTCTTCGCTTCCGCTACCGCTTTATCTTCCTCCCCAAGATTGGTATAGATTGCGGCCAAGCGCGCGTGAGCCATCGCGAAATTCGGGTCCAGTTCGATGGCGTGCTGGAATTGTGGCATCGATTCCGCTTCGCCCCCACCGTTGCGAATGGCGTCTGCCGCGGCAAAAGCCTTGAGCGCTTCGAGGGAAGACGTGGTCGCCTCGGTCACTGGCGTGTCGAACTTCTGGACGGAAGCGAGCGACTCGCCCAACTTTCCTCTGATGCTGGAGGCGGCTTTGCCAACCGCCGCCAAAACGCCTTCTTTCGCCGTGGCCGTGACCTGCTCGCGAGCAAGTGAATCGCCGGTCGCACAGTTGGTGACATCAACGGCAACGACGTACTGGCTGCCCAGCACCGCGATCGAACCGCTGAGCAGAGCCTTTATGTGCTCCCGCTCGCAGATCTCTCGCGCAACAGCGCCGGCGACGTGTTCGTCGGCAGGGCGGCCCATGAACTGGAGTGCTTTGCGCACGGTTTGGTCAGGCACCACGTTTAGGTAGGGGGACTGCTCAAGCTCCACGGCCAGTGCCTGCTTCAGTGTGCCGTCGAAAACCGGGTCACCGGTCGTGTTGACGAAATCGGCGACCAGGATGGGATCTTTCTCCGTGAGCTTCTGAGTGCCACCAGACCGCATGTACAGGCCGACAACGATGAGCGCGGCAACAGCAAGTCCCGCTGCGCCGAACAACCATTTTTTTGAAGACCCCGTCCTCCCCACGGGGGGTGCGACAGTGGCAAATGAGCGTGGGTCGGAAGACACGGCGGCCGAGGCCTGACTAGATGACGTAGGCGAGGAGATGGATACGTGGGCAGAAGACGACGGCACCGCGGCAGACTGCGACGACCCAATCGCGGGAACGGTGGTGGCGGATCCGCTGATTTGTGCTGGAGGTGGCTCCTCAGCTGCGATTCTCTTTCCCGATGTAGTGTCACGCTTCAGCCTCTGCAACTCGGCACGGATGTCAGAGGCATGCTGGTAACGCAGATCGCGATCCTTCTCAAGGGCACGATTAATGATGCGTTCGAGCTCGGCAGGGACGTCGGGGTTCAGGCGAATCGGAGCCGTGGGAGCCTTCTCAAGAATGGAGTTGAAGATCACGGCGGACGTGTCCCCACGGAAGGGCAGCGTACCCGTAGCCATTTCGTAGAGAACAGCTCCGAAGGAAAACAGGTCACTGCGGGAATCGAGTTCTTTTCCTTTGGCCTGCTCCGGTGACATGTAAGCAACGGTTCCGAGCGTCGAGCCCGGACTGGTCAGGTGTTGTTGGTCAACGGTACCCGTTTGTGTGTTTGCGAAGTCAATCTGATTTGAAGATGTAGTCGAAGCCGTCACCTTGGCCAAGCCGAAGTCCAGAATCTTGGCGTGACCGCGTTTGGTGAGGAAGATATTTGCGGGCTTGATGTCGCGGTGGATGATGCCCTCTGCATGGGCAGCATCGAGTGCGTCGGCGATCTCAATCGCCAGAGACAATATCATCTCCGTCTCCATCGGACGATTGGCGATACGGTGCTTCAGCGTAACGCCATCGAGAAACTCCATCGCGATGAACGATTGCCCTTCGTGCTTACCGATTTCGTAAATTGTGCAGATGTTCGGATGATTTAGCGCGGAGGCAGCCTTGGCTTCACGCTGGAAGCGGCTTAGAGCCTGAGGGTCTTGGGCGACATCGTCAGGCAGGAACTTGAGGGCAACGAAGCGACCAAGATCCGTGTCTTGTGCTTTGTAGACGACACCCATCCCCCCGCCGCCGAGCCTCTCGACAATGCGATAGTGGGAGATGGTCTGGTCGATCACAGCGCGTCGCCATGGTATGCGGGACGCCAATGCAAGTCAATGAGAGCAATGAGTTGACAGACCCAGCCAAGCCAGTTCTCGAGAAACCACATCTGCCCTTTGAAAATGACAGCTGAATGTGGGTGCAACTAGGGTGCAATAAGACTTCCCAACGTTCACTCAGGGCGCCAAGACTGGCGATCGGCGCCGTGGATTGTCAATCAGTTACCTCTGACCCTTAGGCTGTCACGGCAGAGGCCGCGGGTTCGAGTCCCGTCGTCCCCGCCAGATTCTAAAGTACTTAACCCCGCCGCGTAATTCTTACGGTACACAAGGTTTTGCATGTAATCGATTCCGACAGTCGGAATCCCTGATCGATGTGTGGCTTGCGCTGCGACAGCGCAGCGGCTGGATAGGCGCGCCGTAGAGCGCAGCATCTTGGGTACTCGCTGTTGATGTCGTTCGTCGGGTCGGTCACACTCAGGATTGGCCGACCAACTGCGTGAACTTATCCAAGTCAATATTGCCACCGGAGACGATGGCAACGATTTTTCCGATGCCGGCGCGGCCCGAGCGGGCAGCGGCCACAGCACATGCAGATGCGCCCTCCACGATGACGCGGTTCCGCTCCGCTACTAACTTCATGGCCTGAACTGTGTCATGCAAGGTCACAACCAGAGAACCGTCGAGAAGCTTGCGACCGAGTTCGAACATGTTGGGAAAAACCGTTTTGCTGCCTATCCCATCGACGAAGGACGGTACGTACTCGACGGTTCGCGGTTCGCCCGCTGCAAAGGACGCGGCGAGCGGAGCCGCCGTTTCGACCTCGGCAGCATAGATACTTACTTGGGGAGCGAGTGCGCGCAAGACCGATGCGATGCCGCACGACAAACCTCCGCCGCCCCATGGGATTACGACTGCCTCCAAGTCCGGCAGATCCTCGAGCAGTTCCAGCGCGATCGTCGCGTTGCCCGCCATGACGTGTGGGTCATCGAAGGCGTGGACGAACGTGGCGTCGATGCCAGGATAGCCGCGCGTCTCAAACGTTTGCCACCACTTAGCGAATGGAACCTTGATTACCCGCCCTCCCATGCGCTCGACCGCACGAGTCTTAGCCGCAGGGGCAGTGTCGGGAGCAATGACTGTGGCTGGAACGCCGAGCCGTTGTGCGCAGAATGCAACGCCCTGTGCCATGTTCCCCGCGGACGCGGTAAGCAGTCCGCGACTCAGTTGCTCCTCCGGAGTATGCGCGATCACGTTCGCCGCGCCCCGAATCTTGAACGAGCCAATGGGCTGCAGATTCTCCAGCTTCAGATACAGGCGCGGGGGGCCGTCTGCGTTACAGAGGACTAGGGGAGTGCGCAAAGCGATGGGGCCAATATTGCGGCGGGCTTCTTCTGCTTGAGTGACCGAGATCGACATCGCCCTATGCTAACCCGTCCTGGGCTTCCTACGAGAGGAACTAGGAAGTTGCGTGTGTTGGTTGGAAGCCGTAGCGCTTTTGAGTGTAACCGCCGGATTAGCGTCAGTTATTCTGCCATGCTTCACAGAAGCCCTCGTTATTTCCTCGCGAATGACGAAATATACAGAAATCAAGGACGAGAGTCTCCAGTTGCAGTGCACAGGGGGATGCTCTGCCGCCCGGGTCACCTCTCGTAGTTGCCCGAACACGCGTAAGTCAGTTGGGACTCTGAGCCGCAATCTGAGCGTTCGCGCTCTGTATCAGGGCAGCGAATCGGGGATCTCCGTGGAGAGACATCAGGTCGGGATCCCGCTGCATGTAACGTATATCCGTAAGCCCCTTTTCGATTGACTGGCGAAGGTAGCTCATCGCTTCATCACGGTGATCCGCGATTGCAGCGCCGCCGGCAAGATAGTAAAGCGCGTTTGAAACCACCTCTGGCTCTTGCCTCTGTTTGGCGACCTTGGTAAGAACGGAGAACAGTTGCTGCGCTTCGTCGAATTTCTTTTCGTAGGAAAGCGTGAGTGCAAGTTCGCCCATGGAGTCAAGGGTATCCGGGCAGTCTGATCCTAGAACGCGCTGTCGACCTGCGAGCGCATTCCGCTGCAATTGTTCGGCTTCGGCTCTCTTTCCTTCTCTGCCCAGGGTACCTCCCAAGTTGTGCATGGTCTTGAGGGTCGCGGCATGTTCCGGTCCCAGAACCCGAAGTTGTACATCCAGTACTTGGCGATACAGTTTTTCCGCCTCGGAATAATTTCCCGCGTAGTCCAGATCGTTGGCTAAGGTGTGTTCTGCCTGAAGCGTGTCGGGATGTTCAGGACCGAGCAGGCGAATCCGGGAGGCCAGGACCTCGCGTTCCAGCTTTTCCGCCTCCTCCAATCGATCCTGCTCTCCGAGAACCCCCGCCAAGTTAGAAGCAACAATAAGTGTTTGGGGGTGGTCTGGCCCAAGGGTTCGAGTTTGAACCTGCAACGCCTGGCGATAAAGTGACTCAGCTTCTGCCAGCCGTCCCTCGCGGTCTACGATGTTGGCCAACTCGTTTATCGAAAGCAGGGTTTCGGGGTGTTCTTGCCCCAGGCTGCGTTGCTCGACTGCGAGTGTTTGCCGCTGGAGGGTCTCCGCATCTTTCAACTTACCTTCCCCTTGCAAAGTGCCGGCGAGGGCCCGCAATGATCGGAGGGTGGATTCGTGGTCAGGCCCCAAAACCCGGCGCTCTGAGGCAATAGCTTCGCGTAGCAGATTCTCGGCGTCTGAATATTTTCCCTGCCGCAGCCAAAGCGATGCGAGCCCAGTCATAGCAGTTAACGTCGCTGGATTCGTCGACCCGCCCGAACGACGACCAATTGTCACGGCCGTCTCGAACATCGACTCGGCACGCGAGAACAGTCCCAAGCCTACATAAACGTTCCCCATCGTGGTCAGCATCTGAGACTGCAGCTCCGGATCCTTGGTGAGGCTAGTGCTAATCTCTTTGGAGGACCTATCCAAGATTTCTCTGGCCGTAATCGTGTTTCCGCGGGCCTCGCTCGGGTCGGTGACCTTGAACATGCTGGTCATGAAATCGGTGATACGATCGGCGCGATCACGTTCGCGCGTAATCTTTCGCAGTTCGACCGTTTGCATCGCAGCAAAGGTGATTAGCAGCACGAGGGCGCCCGATGCCACCGCAACTCCCGCTGCATGTCGCCGAACATATTTTCGTGAGCGGTAAATTAGAGTTGCCGGGCGGGCCGACACGGGACGATTGCCTAGATAGTTTTCGATGTCGGCGGCTAGTTGCGAAGCTGTCGCATACCTTCGGTCGCGCTCTTTTTCCAGGGCCTTTAACGTGATCCAATCCAGATCACCACGCAATACACTGGTCAATTCTCGAGGCTTAGTGTTGCGGATTTCTGCCTGCACGCTGGACGTGTCAACGTTGTCGCTGACTCGTATACTGGGCCTGAGGGGATCGTCTTCTCGTAATTGTCGCAGAAATTCCTCCGGCCCGTTTTTCTGCCAGTGCGCCGTTTCGATAGGAAGGAAACCGGTAAGCAATTTATAGAGGATCACTCCCAGTGAATAAACGTCGCTTCGGGTATCGATATCATGCGCGTTGCTGGTGGCCTGCTCAGGGCTCATGTAGCCAGGCGTACCGAGAAACGCGCCCATTTGCGTGAAAAACGTTTCTCCAGGAACCAGTGGCCCTGTGGCTTTTGCCAAACCGAAGTCGATGATTCGCGGCATGGCCTTACCATCCACTTCAGCCACAAGAATGTTGGAAGGCTTCAAATCGCGATGGATGATGGCTTTTTGGTGGGCATGCTGTACGCCCCCACAAACTCGAATGACCAGTTGGAGACGTTCGCGAATGCCGAGCTTCTTGGAGTCGCAGTAATCATCGATGGGAAGACCCTTCACGTACTCCATAACGAAGTACGGTTGCCCGGCGGGCGTGGTGCCGGCATCGAAAACTTTGGCGATGGCCGGATGATCCATTACGGCCAGCGATTGCTGCTCCGCCTTGAATCGCAGGATAGTGGTCGAATCGTAGATTCCGGCCTTGATCAGCTTGAGAGCCACGTGGCGGTGGACTGGATGGGTCTGCTCGGCGAGCCATACTTGTCCCATCCCGCCGACACCCAATTCCTTCATGAGACGGTAGGAACCGATGATTTCAGGCTCCGCATTGAATGGTGCGGATTTGCCTGACCAGGGATTCTGAGAGAGTGCATCGGATTGCTCATGGGCCGCGAGCAATGATTCCACTTCCGCCCTCAGAGTCGTATCAATGGAGCACACCTGGTCAAGGAATGAGCTACGCTCAGCCAACGGGCGCTCTAGAGCGGAACCGACGATCTCCTTAATTTTCTGCCATTGTTGGAGCTTCGCCATGCTCGCCTCGTTTGATTTGCCGCGACAACCATGCTTTCGCAACGTTCCATTCCCGCTTTACGGTGGATCGTGAAATGCCCAATAAGTCGGCTATTTCCTCAACTGACAGACCTCCAAAAAAGCGCATTTCGACGATACGGCTTTGCTGTTCATCTAATTCTGTCAGCTGACTAAGTGCGTGATCCAGCGCGATGACGTCGATGCTGCGTTCAGGCGCAGCGACAAGAGCGCCATCAAGTTCCACCTTGAGGTCGGCACCGCGTTTGGCTGCGCCATGGCTGCGGGCGTAATCGACCAAGATCTGCCGCATCAAGCGAGACGCCACGGCCAAGAAATGCACGCGGTTCTCACTATCGAACGGATCTTGGTCGAGCAGTCGAAGGTATGCCTCATGAACCAGGGCGGCGCTTTGCAGAGTATGTCCTGGCCGTTCCCGCAGCATGTGATAGCGTGCGATTTCGCGGAGCTCGTTGTAGAGCAGGGGAATAAGCCGATCGAGCGCTTGCGGGTCGCCGGCTTTCCATCGCACTAGGAGCTCAGTTACCGGTTGACGAGATGCTTCAGACACGCCCCATTCCGCGGGAGGGAAGTTAGCAACAAGATAGCCCGGCGCGTATCGCAAGTCAATGCTGACGACCGAGTTATCTCAGTTGGGTGTTCGCGGGAAGGTTTTGGACCTTTTGCCGGGCGTTTTCCGCAGATTTCAATAGAAGGAAAAAACGTCCAGCAGCGGCATTGATTGGACTAGGACCCTCTTCCCCGAGAAAACAAAAATAAGGCCTGCTCTCCGGATCTAAGCGGACGACGCATTCCAACGTGCATTTTCACCGTTAAGAACTCGGGATAGGTGCGTGCAGGGCTATCACTCGGAGGCTCACAAAATGAAACAACTACTCTCAAAATCGCTGCTTGCGACAGCCTTGTTAGGTGTCTGCGCCACAATGATCCTGGCAGCCCAAAACAGTGGACTCGGTTTTAGAGCTCATGATCCCGGTCCACGGCCTGATCCTCAGTCTCACATTCCGAACCCTGTTCCGGGTTTGAATGAAAACGAGACAGCGTTATTCAATGAGAGTCTTCTTCGCGTATCGGAGCTGGAAGGGTCTTGTGACACGTGCGCGCAGCAGCCGGCCAATGTGCCGCCCATCGATCCGGATCCCGACAATCCTTTTGCACCGACGTCGCTCGTCAACTCGGCGGGGATGAGCCCGGTGTTCAACGCCGATCAATGCTTCATCTGCCACTCTCAACCGGTGATTGGGGGCAGTTCACCCAGAGCCAACCCGGCGGAAAAGATCGCACATCGCTTGGGTGGTACCAATGTTGTGCCGCCTTTCGAATTGCCGGACGGGGCTTTTCGTGAAGTTCGCTTCAAGTACAACCACGATGGCACACGCGACGGCGGGGTCCACAGCCTGTTTACGTTGCAGGGGCGCTCCGACACTCCCACCTGCAATTTGAAGCAGCCCGACTTTGCCAGAGCGGTCCGGGAACACAACATCGCATTCCGCACGCCACTGCAGCTCTTTGGATTGGGCTTAATCGAGAGCATCCAGGATTCCGCGATTCGAGCCAACATGAATGCCAACCTGGAGCAAAAGCGCGCTCTTGGGATTAACGGTCACCCGAATATGGTTCCCAACAACGGCACTATCAGTCGTTTCGGCTGGAAGGCGCAGAACGGTTCTATCACCATCTTCGCCGGCGAGGCTTACAACGTGGAGATGGGCATCAGCAATGATGCGTTTCCCATGGGCCGCAGTGAGGATCCTGACTGCAACGAAGTTTATGAACCCTTCGATATTCCGCGCACGGATGCCACGCTTTACAACAATCCGCTGAAGATCATGCCTGCATGGCTGATGTTCACCGAGTTCATGCGTTTCGTGGACGCACCGCACCCTGCCCCACTTTCGGTCAGCGCCAAACACGGGAAGGAATTGTTCAGTACGGTCGGTTGCGCTTTGTGCCACACGCCGTCATTTAAGACGCGGGGAACCCCAAACCCTTCAAGTCCCTTGGAGGAAATTGGACCGCACTCAGTAGCCCTGCGTGGGCAAACCGTAGACCTTTTCTCAGACTTGCTGGTCCACCACATGGGCGCGACGCTGGCCGACAACATCGCGCAAGGCAATGCCGGTCCCGACGAGTTTCGCACAACTCCTTTGTGGGGACTCGGAACCCGTTTGTTCTTCCTGCATGACGGGCGCACCAGCGACCTGACAGTGGCGATTCAAGATCACTTCTCACGACGCTTCTCGGATGGGGGCGACAACCCTGCGAAGGATCTTCACTCCTACATGTACGGGCCTTCAGAAGCGAACGCCGTCGTGGAGCGGTTCAATGCGCTGTCAGAGGAGGATAAGCAAGCGATCCTCAATTTCCTGCGATCACTGTAGTTGGGAGGGGGCTCTCGCGAGAGCCCTCTTAAGGAGGACTTATGCGAACCAAGTACTGCGTTGTTGCTGTGATCCTGCTCGTCGCGACCGGAACGGCGTCGTCTCTTACGGACCCGTTCGTGGGCAGATGGGTTCTTAACCCTGGCCTATCAAAGTATCCTAGCGGCACTTGCCCGAGGCGCATGGTGATCGAAATGGAAAGTGTGGGCGACGGCATTCACTATCGCTCAGAAACTAAGTACGCGAACGGAGTAACAGCGCACTCCGAATACACGGCCGATTACAACGGCAACCAATCCCTGGTCATGGGGAATCGCGGAATGTTGTTCCCGGTGTCGTTGAAACGATCGAATTCGCACCTGGTGCTGGCCTCCTACACCAAGGGATTGCAGGTAGTCGCGACCAGCCGTCGAGTTGTCTCGAAGGATGGTCGCCGGATGACAATCACGACGATGTCGAAGAATAGTCTGGGCGCGGATGTCCTGACCGTTGGCGTGTATGAAAAGCAGCGCGATGGACACTGAGTCGAGACATAGGTCTGACGCACTCGCATGGCTTATTCGTCAGAGGAGCCCAGTAACTTCGCACAGCAAGTTGAGGTCATTCTTATGGCAAGTAATCCGGCACTTGGGCCTTCGACGGCACCGAATCTCTCGTTCAACGTGAATGCACTTGCTCTCCGAGCCGTGGGTCGATCGCATCATCGCAGTTGTTGCTTGCATCCCGCTTGTATGGTGCGTATTACCGCATTCAGCATTTTCATCTCGGCCTTCCACTGATCACTGCGGTGCTGAACACCTTGATCCTGGTGATCACGATGGTAATCCGGCGACCGCCTCAGCGGATCACACCCAATCCCTGGTACTGGCTGCTGGCATTTGTCGCCAGCTACTGGCTGGTGTTCATTATCTTCGTCTTGCAAAAAGCGAGACCTCTAGCGGCCAACTGGATCACTGATTCCCTCGCCGCACTCGGCTTGGCGGTCGTTCTGTGGGCCCGACTGAGCCTGGGACGCAATATCGGATTTGTGCCAGCGCAGCGAGAACTTGTTCACACTGGCGCCTACGCGTTCACGCGCCATCCGGTGTACACCGGAGTTCTACTTGCTCACACAGCGTTTGTCCTTCGCGCCTACAGTCCACTCAATCCACTGCTGCTTGGGATGGGAGTGCTGTGGTTCATCCCGATCAAGAGTCTGGTCGAAGAGCATTTCCTCCGCCACGATCCGCAATACGCCGCCTACATGCAGAGGGTGCGTGCGAGGTGGATTCCCTTTGTGATCTGAAGAGGGGTGAGTTCAACATGGCGAGCTGGCAACTAATCCAGTCATGTCCAGAAGTTAAGCAGCGACCGTGCTCTCATCTCCAGTCAGATGTAAATGACATTGCTGATGCCGAGCCCTTTGATCCCGTCGTCGGTCGATTCATTCTGATGTTCTTTCCGGACCCGCTAGCAGTCTTGAGATCGCTCGCGCGGCTGGTACGCTCGGGTGGTATGTTTGCCTTTCAAGAGCCCACGTGGGTTCCTATGCTTGTTATGTTCGCAGCGGCTATCTCTATCTGGACTCGCTCCGCAAGAGTCTTAAACTCGCCGAACCTAGTCCGCCAGCTATCTCCTGGCGGGTTGCAACTCGTGCTTGAATCAGGGGTTCGTTCTTTCAATTGCGCCGGCAAGATTTCTTCCCGACTCGATGAGCACAATGGCCTTTATATTAAGAACTACTGCGGTGCACTAAATGTCACTTGATTGTATCCCGATGCGGTGACCTTTCCCGTGCAGGCTGTCACTGTCTTGGTCTTCTGGCTACCCACTCCGGAGACCTCGTAACAATTTGGAAATGTGATCTTTGTCCCGGTGGTTCCGGTGACCACCCCATTACCGCCATTAACCATCACGGTGCCTTGAATAACAGACCCGGTAAGAGAGTCCGAGGCGTTCACGATCGCCCAAGACGAGTTGCCTGATGAGCCTGACTGAATTTGTAGAACGATGGATCCTTGCACGGGTGTTGCGGCATGTTCCGCGGGTATAGGAACCATGGTTTGCTCTGCGCGATTCCACATCTGAAGGTATGCCTCGGCCGAGCGGAAGAGAGGCGCTAGTTCCTGGTCCGTCACACCTTGGCTGCGGAGATCCTGTACGAAATCCGGAAATAACCCGAAGTGCGCCATGCCCTCGGTATTGAAATCAAATGTCCGCCCGGAAACACTGCTTTGTTTCAAGGGCAATGGCGTGCCCGGCGTCAGCGTGAGAAAGGGATACCGGACGCGTGTCGCGGGGTTTTGAGCGTCGGCTTCAGAGGAGTCGCCGCCCGCGCATGCTTCGCCAATACTTCCCTTGAACCGTGGACCAATCATGTCCGTCAGTCCTTGATCGGTGGAAAGCGCGATGGCAGCGCCTCCCGACTCCCCGGTCAGCGCTACAGCGCGGACGTAGCTTTGAAACCAGGTCTGGGACGAGTTACTGCAATTGTGTGGAATGTGACTCTGTGCGGCGAGGCCGACGTCCTTTACCGTGCCAACATCTCCTGTGCCGATCGAAATGACTCCGCCAAGAGATTTAATCGTCATGACCTGTTCGGTGGTACGCGCGGCTTCAGTGCGGCCTCCACCTTGATGCAAGTACATCAACGTGTTATGCCCAGAGATGACTGGGTACTGAAACGGAGTAAGGAGGGTGAAGGTGTCTTGAACGGAGTTCCTCGACATATGATCTACGTCAATAATCATGTGACGGTTTGCAAGATTTTGGACGAGATATTTTCCGAGATCTGTCAAGCCTTGAATGTTGCAGGTCGTTGCCTGCGGAAAATTCGTTAGATGAAATGTATACGCGCCGTCGATTTGATCGATCGGGCATTCGGTCGCAACTACTGGAGTGCCGTTTAAGATTTGGCTGCTGGCTGCGAACATATCTGCGTAGAACGCCATCCCACCAAATGGATTGTCGGAGAGATGAATCGGAAACAGATGTCGCACGCCGGAATCATAGAGAGCTTGAAGTGCATTGTTGACATCAGTTTTTGAGCAGGCGCGAGTTCGTCCGCAGCCAAACGGATGATCCACTTCGATTCCGAGAACGACGGCCAACTGACCGCGATTGATCGTCTGCCGAGCTTCGGTCGACGATGTGACCACATGAAACCATCCAACGCTTGGGGCGACACAACCGAGTACAAAGTCGCCGCTGGCACATTCATTGTTGATAAAGCTTTCCATGTCTCGAGCGTCTTGAAGCTGAAGAGAGACCGCCTCCATGTCATCACAACTTCTGCTTGAGGCAATGTTGCCGATGCCTTTCAACCCTTCGCACATTGTTTCGTTGTTTATGGCGTGTGCGACAATCAGGCGCAGTCCTCCGACATAGGCACGGTAGAGCCAGGATTCATACATCATCTGGTGCACCTTAGTATCGAAACGCGGCCAACTGTCGAATGTCGGCGAACCCTTCGTGCCGGGATGTATAACCTGCAGCGCATTCGATGCTTGGTCTCCGAGAATCGGACCGAGGAGAGGTCCGAGTCCAAGTGACAAAACTGGACCGCCAACCGGCAGCAAGGACGCTGCGGGTCCGAGAAGGCCGCCGAGTACAACGCCCACCACCACAGCACCAGCATCCACGTTCCTCGTCTGATGCACATTCCCGCAATCGGCGAGTGCGGACGTCATTGGTCCAAATGGTCGGCCCCAGAAAAGTCTCCCGCCAAACGCTCGGTCGACGAAAGGATGAGTATGAGTATCCGCGAAGCCCCAGACTGGCGCGTCCGGAGTCGCAACGGCGCGAGTCACGGGTGCCTGTCTTCTATCGCTCTCGCCGATCGCGTTGACCGCGGAAACGGAATAGTACGCGGCGATGAACAGGGGTACCGACGTGTCGGTAAACGACGTGGTTCCGGCAGGAACCGTACCGACTACTTTTTCATTGGGTGCCGCGTCGACGTAAGAAAGATTGCGATAAATGTTGTAGCTCTGCGCGCCATCCACCGCGGACCAATCTAATCGGACATTACCCGCTTGAGTCGCAGACGGTGTCATCGTAATTTTGACCCAATCTGGCATAGTGGGAATCGTCGGTTGGTTCTGCGTGTTGCCCGAATTCCCCGGGGACACCCCGCCGGCAACTCCAACGGCCGCGCCACCTCCTGTAGGCCCATTACCTGCAACTTGTGTAGGAACCCCGCTACTCGGAGCACGACATTGCTGAGCTGCAACCAGAAGCGATGATCCTTGTGTACCGTCCGCGGACACAATGCTTACCGTCATGTTCGAATTGACTGGCCCTATGCTGAAGAGGACTCTCTGAGCGCTCTGTCCTGAATAGGCGGGCAGGTCAAACTCAACAGCGCCGGCGCCTCCTCCGGTTACCTGGTGAAGGTCGCGTGAATATCCAGGAAACCTGGCCTGCGCGTTCGTCGTCTGCGGTCCTCCAAAACCGCTGAGGACCAGGTGCATCATGTCGGGTTGGCAGGGCTGGGGTCCGCATGTTCCCGGACGAATGACGCCACTGGCTTGGACAGAAACTGAGTGTCCAAATTGTGAAGTGGCGCTTCCGCCGGCGGCATACGCAGCGGCTGATCCATTGTCATTCCCCGAGCCATAGCCTTGAAATGTGCCATCAGGATTTACTGCGAGGGGAACCAGAATTCCTTGCTGGCCATTCAACGACCGCGATGAGTTTTCAACGATCCCGGGTGTGGCGAGAGCCGATGCCGTAATCACCTGGACAACCACTGCGAATGAGCTGCATTTGCAGGCGATTTGTGCGATCTCTGGCTGAAGGCGATCGATCTCCGCCTGATTGGCGGTTATTTCCTCCTGAATCATCGTTCTCGTAGTCCATGCCTGTTGCCCATTCCATCGACCTGCCCTGCACGATGGATCGTGCACCTGTTGATGTATTGTGGTGACCTGATCCATGCATGCGTTGATCGAAGAAGCCGCGGCCCCGCAAACGGGATCTAGATAGTTGTCGAACATAGCGATGGTGGCTTGCGTCGCGGGAGCGTTGTAGGAGAGTTGCGGAAGACTACCGCGAAGCTCATTTTGCATCGACAGCCAAGCTTCTCGAGTCGCCGGCGTGTTATCGGGCAGAGTTTGCAGCTTGGCTTCCAGTCCATTCTTCAGCGCAAGCACTTCCTCCAGTCGATGACGGAGAGAACCAAGATCATCGCAGGTACATGAAGAAGCCGGCGTTACGGTGCCCGCCGTACCCGAGACCTGTGCGGATGACTGGCCACATCCATCGTATATGTAGTCGTTGTACTCCCAATTACCATTGAGTAAGGTCGAGAGGCGAACGTAGACGCGCTGACAATTCGGAGGAATAGAGTTCACGGTCAAGCTTGCCGCCGTTCCCGCATTTTGCGCGAAAATGTCTCTTGCTCCCTGCGACGTTCCGATGTCCAACTGGTAGGCTTGCGCACCCGGGATTTCAGTCCAAGTGAAAGTTTGTGCCGGGGCAGTCAAAATCGTTCCCGGAGCTGGTGTGAGGATCGAAGCCTTCGTAACTTTTTGTGCTGCTGCCAACTGTGCGAGAACAATCAACAGCATTAAAGATGCAAGATTCCACAAATACTCATGGCGTGTTCTCATTAGTTGTTGGCAGTTTCCCCCGAACTGCTGATTCATTGGACGGAGAAATCCCAGACAGAGAAGAAAACAGTCTGTTCGGCTGGGCCTCCAAGGCTGCCTTGCGCGCGTTTCCCTGGGTGGATGGCACGAAGTACGATGCCGTACTCGCCCGACTGTAGTGCTTCTGTCGGTTCGATTCTCACTTGACCTCGACCAAGCCGCTCGTACTTGGACTTTACGCGGACCTCGGTGACTTTTTCATAGGCTTCGGTGCCTAATTGCCCCATCGTGGACTTTGTCGCTCCGATCAGTCGCCAATTGTCTTTGCTCGGCACGATTTTGACGATGAAGGGTTCATACGCGTCAGGGTCAATGCCGAGCAGATTCCCATATTCCATCTCGAAACGCGGCTTGTTGTTCGCGACCACAACCGACGACTGCGGCCCTGGGAGAGCCCAAACGTAGGTGACCTTAGGTGGTCCGTGATGATGTCCCATAGACGTCAGGCCTCCCATTGCGCTCAGCGCCATGCCTGCTCCCGGGCCGGCGAACATTCCGCCTCCAATCGCACCGAAGCTCAGCGCTTGCCTGCCAAGACCCATCATCATTCCCGTTGCGGCTGAGCCGGCGCCCGGCATCCCATCGCCTTTTGTCTGGGTACTGGCAACTTGCGCAATCGAGGGCTTCATCATTTGACGCGTGTTGCCGTTCTCCAGAGTCACAGGAGGGAGTTGGCTCAAATCAAGCGTCCCCGACATTGCGCCCATGCCACCCGGCATGCGACCTCCCATCATGGAGGCGATCACTTGCTGCACCATCGCGTTTCCGCCCATGGACGGCATCATTGCGGCGCCCGGATTCGGGACCAACGTGGAAGCGGACGAAGAATTTGGCGGCTGAGTGCCCGGCTGGACCGTCGCTGATGCAGGCGGTTGCGACCACACGGGCGGCGACGTTGTTTTCTCTGAATTCTTCACCGACTCGGCTGGCTCGTGCTTTCCAGCTCGTGCCTTCAGCATGGCTTCCATCACCTTGTTGCTGATGCCTGCGTTCTTAAGTGCAGTCAGGCCCGTGACCGACACATCGAAGTCAGGGACACCCTGTTCAATAACCGCAACGATGACCCCTTCAGAGAAACCTTCTTGGGTCATCTTGATAATGTCGACATTCGTAAGTTTCTGCAGTGTTTGCTGAGCTGCTGCGGTTGCGACACAGAGCCAAACGATAGATACAAAAACCACAGCCCGCATCTTTATTCCTGGTCTGGAATCACCGGTCATTGTGCACGCCCCTTTTTGCGGGAGACGGTAGCATTGCGCGAGAGAAGTGTCCAGCAAGCCAGTTTGACGGTCCGACGATTCCCCATGAAGTGCAACCCGTAGCTCGGAAATTTCGAGCTCTTACACCTATATTGACATGCGAAAAATGGACGGGAATCTCCTCAGCCGTCGAGGGAAAAGTTCCGCATCAGGGAGCGGTTCACCGTCGAACCTAGCGTGGGTATCTACAACCTGTTCAGCTTCGCCTGGCGCCGCCGACCATGTTCGGCGTCTTGCATGGCCCAAGAACTGGACCGATTAACCGAATCACGCGGTCAGATTAAGAAGCGTACCGTGTCGGCAAGGACACGGGCGTGTACTCTCGGTGCACAACGGTACATCGAATTCGGTTTGCGGTTAACCTGCTGCCTTTCCACGCACGGAAACGAGTTGCAGGGCATAGTGGGCTACGACTTTCTGCGGCGTTACCGCGTGATGCTAGATTACCCACGAGGGGTCCTCAGCTTGGACTGAGGCAGCGTCTCCGGGAGATTGCGCTGGAATGTTCTGATGGCTACATGAGTTCTCGAACAAACGAGTGGGCTACCTCAGGTGGCACGCGGCCTGCGGAATGTACGAGGGCGCCGCTGTTTAGCACGGGCTCGGCGGCATGTAGCGCGGGCAAATCGGTGCGTTCAAAGAACCTTCCGATCGGAATCTCGTCGCCCCAAAGCAAAGATTTTTCCATCGCACCGACCCAGTTTGCAGGATCGTAGTTAACATCATCCTCGAGCTTTTTGACGCGCGGACGAAACCACTGATAGGTGTTGTCGTGGTTGTAGGTCACGCACGGGCTGAACACATCGAGGAACGAGAATCCCTTATGTTGGATGCCCCTTTTGATCAGATCGGTAAGGTGCTTCTGTTCACCGCTAAAACCGCGGGCGACGAATGTTGCCCCTGCAGCCAAAGCCAGCGAGAGCGGGTTTACGGGCGCCTCAATGTTGCCAAAGGGCATGCTTTTTGTCTTCATACCGATGCGGCTGGTGGGTGAGGTCTGCCCGGTGGTGAGGCCGTAAATTTGGTTGTCCATAACGATGTAGAGCAGATCGACATTGCGGCGCATGGTATGGATGAAATGATTGCCGCCGATACCAAAGCCATCTCCGTCGCCACCAGTCACGATGACGGTCAGATCGTGATTTGCGAGTTTCACGCCGGTGGCGACAGCAAGCGCACGGCCATGCAAGGTATGCATGCCATAGGTATTGATGAATCCGGGGAAATTAGACGAGCAGCCGATGCCGCTGATAGTGACTACGTTGTGATTCGGGATCTGCAGCTCGACGAGTGCCTTCTCAACCGCGGCAAGCACCCCGAAGTCCCCACATCCTGGACACCAGTCAGGATCCACCTTGCCTTTCAAGTCTGACATCGTCACGTGCCACTGATGCGCTTGCGCTGTCGCCATGTCTTCGTCTCCTGAACCAGAATCTCCATTCAAATCAGCTTAAGGAGCCCAATGTCCTCACACCAAAACCTCATGCTCGGGAACCGAAAGTTTGGACTTGCCGCTCAACTGTTCCTTTACTGCTTCGACAATGTGGTGGGGCATAAATGGTTCTCCATCGTACTTTCGAATATGCCCATCAGCTACAAAGCTAGTCTCGCTACGCAAGTACCGCGCAAACTGGCCGCTGTAATTGTTCTCAACGATGATCGTGTGGCGAGCACCTTTTAGAATGTGGGTAATTGCGTCGCCGTGTAGGGGCACCAGCCAGCGAATCTGGAGTTGATTCGCGGGAATACCTTGCTCAGTCAAAATCTCACAAGCCTCTTCAATGACTCCGTTGGTTGATCCCCAGCCGATCAGTGTGACATCCGCATCCCGTGGTCCCTTAAGATCCGGCGGAGGAACCGCCGCAGTAATGCCAGTCACCTTCCGCATGCGCTTTTCCATCATGGCCCTGCGCTTTGTCGGGTTGGTGAACTCGTCACTGATCAAAACACCCTCTTCGTCGTGTTCGTCGCTCGCCGCGGTGTGGGTATAACCGGGGACCCCGGGGATAGCGCGTGGTGAAATGCCGCTCTCAGTGATTTTGTAGCGCTTATAGCCACCGTCGCTGTTTGTCTTCGGAGTAGTAATGAGTTCTCCACGGTCGATTGCCGGTTCAAACTCAAGATCCTTCGGGTCGACGCTTAGCCTTCCTTCTGACAGCAACAGGTCGCTCAGAACAATGCCGGGACATTGGAAGCGATCGGCGATGTTGAAAACCTCTGCGATGATTTTGAAACTGTCTCCAATATCAAGAGGACAAGCAATCACGCGAGGATAATCGCCAAATGCCGCACCCAACATTTGCCACAGATCACCCTGCTCGGTTTTGGTCGGCACACCGGTAGAAGGGCCTGCCCGCTGGCAGTCAATCACAACCACAGGAGTCTCCATCATCGCGGAGAGACCGAGGCCTTCGGTCATAAGGGCGAAACCGCCGCCGGAAGTTGCGCACATTGCGCGAACCCCCGCGTGGGCAGCGCCGATCGCCATATTCACGACTCCAATTTCATCTTCGACCTGCCGTACCATGATGCCGGCCTTGCGTGCGTGCGCAGCCATCCAGTGCAGAACTCCGGTCGAAGGGCTCATGGGGTAGGCGCAGTAGAATTTCACCCCGGCTGCCGCACCGCCCATCGCCATGGCAATATTTCCACTCAGAACTGCATATCGGTTCTGGGTCATGGGGAGCGACCAGGCGAAAGGCTTGAAGTTCGCCGAGGCGTACTCGTAGCCTGCGCGCGCGATTCCCAAGTTTTCGGCGACGATCGCGTCTCCCTTCTTTTTGAACTGTTCGGTGAGCACTTCCTCCAGCACCTGGAAACCGACGCCTGCCATGCTCAGCGCGGCCCCGACTGCGAGCGTGTTCTGGGCTACTTTGTTACGCGTTATATCAGCCAATTTCGAGACTGGAAGCGGACACAGTTGAACCCCCTCGGCGGCTGCACCGGGCTTAATCGTGTCGGCGTTGTACACGCACGCGGCGCCCTGCTTGAGCAGCGCAAGATGGCGGTTGATCGCATCCTGATTCAATGGAATCAGCAAGTCGATCCGATCACCCATATTTGTGACTCTCTCCGGGCCTGTGCGAATCGTTAGAAAGGTGTGGCCTCCTCGAATAATGGACTGGTAGGCGTTGTAAGCATTCAAGTGCAAGCCACGGCGGCTAAACACCTTCGCAAAAATGTCGCCTGGTGTTGCGACACCCTGCCCTGCTGCGCCTCCGATGCCGACTGCAAAGGTCCGCTTCATTGCAACCTCCTACCGGGGATAGGCTCCGGTAATGTAGCCTTCCAACTCCTGAATAGTTTGCGCCTGACCTGAGATCGTCCACTTCACCAGATCGCCGATCGAGACCACTCCGACCACGATCTCACCTTCCAGAACCGGGAGATGACGAAACCGGTGCTTGGTCATGATCGCCATGCATTCGTCCACCGTATTCTGAGGGTTTACAAAAACGACTGGGCTGGTCATGATCTCGCTCACCGGCGTGTCTTTGGAAGAACGTCCTTTCAAGATCACTTTGCGTGCGTAATCACGTTCCGACACGATGCCGATGAGACGACGTTCGGAAATCACGAGCAAAGCGCCGACGCCGTGCTCTGCCATCTTTTCAATCGCTTCAAACACAGACCGAGCCGGTTCGATCGATAGAATTCGATTCTCGCCCTTGCTTTTCAGCAGTACGCCGATCGTGTCGGAAAGGTTCATGGCATTCTCTTGCGGGGCGATTCTTCGCTCTCTTGTTTAACTCGCCGCGCGATTGTTTTTCATTCCACAGGAAGCGCGTAGAGCGATGTGCTCATCGGCTCACGACTGCAGGGACAACCCAACGCTCGCGTTGTACGAGCTTCAAGGCCGCTTCCTTGACAAATGCCTCAACCACCCGCTGATCACAGAGCCAGTCACAGCTGAAAAATGACATCGTATGATGTGCTCCTCCATCCTGTCGTCTGCGTAGACCACTCCGGCTGTACCGCTTCGGCAGACCTTAGATACGGGGGCGATGCTCAGCTTGGGGTTTAACTCCGCAGCAGCGATGGCTGTGTGCCGACCGGCTGCTCTGTCACCGACAAAAAGAAGGTCGTGCGCCGAAGCGTCCATGCTCACCCCACGGCGGCTTGGTTGGAATGTAGCCGCCTTCCGCGAGGACCCTAATCGCGGACATTCTGCTCCCAAACGGCCTGCGAGGCAAGCTTTTCGCAAGGGCTTTTGTGCTCTGTTCTGCGCCCTACTCACTTTTCCCGGAAAAGTAGAGTGTGTTCCAACAAACTTTTCAGCAGTTTTCAGGGTCTTGCATCCCTGGCAACGAGCACTCGATGGTTGCCCAGCTCTGTGATTCGCTGCTTGCCTTTGTACTCGGTGAGAACACATCCGTTCGATTGATCGCGGCATCATCACTCGGAAGGGAGAGCTGTTCATGTACTCCGAATTTCTTGTGTTGGGATCAATTGTGAGTGAGACTCAAGCTGTGTTCACGCGTCCCGATTGAAAAGTGGGAAGTGAGTGATCATGGGGAAGGATGCGGACGGGTATTGGACTACTTCTAAAATGAGTACTGTTTTGGATTTCCCGAACACCCGCTAATTGGTGAAAAATCTCGATTGCGCTTATCGAACGGAAGGATACGGCAGTCTTGATGGCGGAGTCGTTCTGATGCCGTCAACTCGCTTGCACTCAATGAACCTTAGATATCGCTTGAGTGGATGAGTCTTAGTTTGTGGGGTCCACTCCTTGCCGAAGGTACACTTGAGATCATGCGCCTGTGACGTGGCCACGTCGTCGCTGCATTTGCGACAGTTTCACATCGATTCCCGCCATCTTTTGTTTCATTAATCGCGCGCTCGGAAGAGCCCGATTCAGCAAATGGTTCGCGTAGCACTCTGCCATCTCAAATCGTTCCGCGTGTTGCTGGACTATGTTTCGAGACACTTCGCCGGATTCGGCCCGCGATTCCAGGCATCTGCGGGGTATACGGGTTGATCGGCCAAATTCATCCTGATCGCCTACGAGGTGAGCCTTCACTTTCGCGCGTTCCAGTTCGAGTTCTTTGAGCCTTATGTCCAACTCTACGAGCCGTCGCTCTGTGTCAGTCTTGGTTGCCTCGGCGAAGGTCTTTTGAGTCTCCGCCGCGGCTCTGCGCCAACCGAGGACCCACTCCCCAACCTCCGCACTCTGCAATGCGACTCTAGTTGTCACAGGAGCAGTGGGAGCGCCGCTCAATCCGGCTGCACAAGCTACAAGCAACCCCAACCCCGAGGAGAATAGCCCACCGCCTACCGTTACCTGCAATGAACCAGGACTCAGATTTATCCCCGGAGGAAGCATCTGCGCCCCGCAAGGCTGATTTGCTGCGCAAATATCAATAAACAGCTGAGATAGAAACACAGTAAGCGCCGTGACCTGCATCAGTCCAAACGGCAGATGAGTAGGTTGTTCCGGGGCGACGTCAGAAGAAACTGCAAAGACGATTGGTTGCTCAGGCGAACTTTCGGACGGAACCACCATGTCTCCGTCGGAAATGAGGCCAGCAATTAGCTCATCCGGAAGATCAACATGTCGCAGCAGAACGGGAGTCAGCTGAGACCGATGTTCGCGCACCCACGCCTCTCCCTCCTGCAAGTAACCAGATTTCGAGCGAAGAGAAGAGGGCCGATGTTCTTTACGAAGCGCCTCACGCACGATCGCCAATTGGGTATCCTGGGGAAGCCAGTGTTCAAAGATTCTGTAAAGTGTTTTTGCCTCTGGCATGACTTTTTCCTCCGACGACAATCAGCAGCCCAAGGGTTGCTGCAACCGCTCTCGTGTGCGATCGAGAAATGTCGTTTGAAGGGAATCTAGTGGATGGTGCGTCGAGCCGAAAGTGACCGAGGTCGTAGTACGGCGCATGGACCTAAAGGCATGTGGACCCCACGGCAGCCCGTACTTCGCCTTAGCCGCGCTCCGGACTTTTCGTGGGGACAATTCTTACAATTGTCCGTCAAAACGATGCTTTAGGTTTCGCGACCTTCCCAGTCCAAATCTGAAATAAGGCTCCAATAACAAGGTTCAGAGGGTTCGTTTGAGTATCACGAACGGGCTGTCAGTACCGTCAACTTTCTGAAATAAAAACGGGAATGCCACTCTGTCACGGCAGGCCCGCCTGTTCGAGTCCCTTGTCTCAGCCCTTTGTTTCAATAATTTACAAACCGGCGTTTTGGGAATGTGGGTGCCTTCAAGGTAACCGTCTCGGTGGGTGGAATGGCTGGTCCGCGATGCTGGTCTCTGCAGGCTCGGGGCTCTCGATGTCCAGATTCACGACTACCGGATCTTGTCCGCTTCTGACGACTACCGCCTCACAAGGCATGTCGGTGCGTGCATTGATTTCCTGATGCGGGACGTAAGGCGGAACATAAATAAAATCTCCCGCGCCGGCCTCGTCGCAGAACTCCAGGTGATCCCCCCAACGCATGCGCGCACGTCCGCGGACAACGTAAATAACCGTCTCCAGTTCACCGTGGTGGTGAGGACCGGTCTTGGCGCGCGGCTGGACGACTACGGTGCCAGCCCACAATTTGTTAGCCCCGGCCCGCGCGTGGGTGATGGCGGCGGCCCGCGTCATTCCCGGAGTTTGGGGTGTGTTGCTGTCCAGCTCGCGCGCGTGCACAATCTTTACGCCGTGTTCTTTCCAGTCCAAGGCTTGCTCCTCACTTTACAAACCGCGAACGGAGTATTCCAGCATTCGGGTGGGCGAGGCAAGTATGCGAGGACAACTACGGCTTCTTCGGCAGGTCTCACCAAACGCGAACGTTGTTGATGGCGGCGAAGGCTTCTTCGGGAGCCTGTTCACCGAAATTGTGGCGGTAAGGTTCTTCTTCGTCGTCATAGTTGCTCCTGTATCGCTGGCGCCCATTTGTGTGCGACGTCAGCGAGTTCGTGCTCCGCTGAAAACACGAGGTTGCCTAATCATGTTCTCCGTTGGCGACGAGATGCGTCACGCGAGCCCGGTTGCGAGCGAGATGAGGACGATGCCGGTTGCGACGATACCGACTCCAATAGCTCGCGCGACGCGCTCGCCGGCCGGTGCGAGCCGTTCCAGAGTGATCGCCGCGGTCACAACAGTCATCGCCCTCAGGTCCATTACTCCGACCACGAGCAGGATCACCGTGAGATTGGCACAGCTGGTCCCGCAATGAAGTCCGAGGCGCATCCCGTGTCTCCACGCTGAGCCTGCATCCACTGGCAACGAACGCCCCTGCGCCGGAGGGTTCCGACAAGCTGCAAGCTGGTGTGCCTTCCACGCAGTGAACTGTAGCGCGCCGGCGATCACAACGAGTACTCCGGCCGTGATTGGTACAGCACGCGCTAGCGACGCCTGCTGCATCTCAATTGCCGCCAGCGCTGAACCCAGCTGAAAGATTGCTATTCCGCACACAGTCCACACGAAGAAATACCCTAAGCCCATCAGGACGGTGAGGCGTCCCAGACCCGCGGTGCTAATCGAACCTGCCTCACGGCGGTACCGCCACAACATCGGAATCAGGGACGGCAGCATCATCGCTACCATCATCACGATCCACATACCCAGGAATGATGCCGTCGCAAGTGGCCATGTTTCTCCGGGCATCCGCATCCACATCATCGACATCGTCCAGCCACCCGGCATCGTCATGCCGCCCATCGTCGACATCGAGACGCACTTTGCAGTTGTCAGCGTGACGCTCGCAGTAAAAAGTAGCGCGGATATTCCGAAGAACGCTTGCTGTGAAGTTCGCTCGGTAATCATGGGTTACGTTCTCCTCTTCTGCAGTGGTATGACTGCGCCGACGTGCCTACCGCATGCCGTATTCGTCGTGACGCTTCCACCATAGGCCGCTCTCGTTACGCCCCTTCGGAGCGCGGTCGAGCCACTGATACATTCCCCAGAGGCCATCCACTCCGCGCGCGTACGCAGAATAGGTGTGGTAGACGACGCCATCCTCAAGTACGAATGCACTCACACCCGGCCTCTCCCGAATGTAGGTCGCCGCGTCTGTTCCGCACATCATTGCGAACATCGCGGCTCCATCAGGCGTCGAACGCGAGATCTCGGCCCCTTCCCGCCCGCGTCTCTGCTGTGGCGTCTCGCGCCGGTAGTTGTACTCGATTCCTTTCTCGCTCTGATCCTCTTCAGTGAACGAGATGTTGAAGTCGAAATTGAAGTCGTTGCCATACGACGAAGCCCAGGGGAACGTCCATCCCATCCGTTGTTTGTAGGCTTGCAGCTTTACGAAGGGAGCACGCGACACCGCCGTCAGTAGAACGTCGTGGTTGGCCAAGTGCACAGCGATTCCGTTGAAGCCGTCCGCGATCGACGAGCACGACGGGCATCCTGCCGCATAGTCCGGGCCAAACATAAAGTGGTAAACGAGCAGTTGTGAGCGTCTTTGGAAGAGGTCGGCCAGCGAGGCGCTTCCGTTTTCGGTTTCGAAGCGATAGCCCTTGTTGATGGGCACCCACGGTAACTCCTGGCGCTGCCGCTCCAATTCGTCACCGCGCTGCGTGAGTTCCTTTTCCCTTTTGAGCAGTTCGATCCGGGCTTTCAACCATTGTTCGCGTGTTCCGATCGTGTGTGTCGTCATTGTTCTTCTCTCCGTTTGTTCTTCCTTCGGTGTGACCGGTTGATGCGGTGTCATGCGTTATATTTACCGCCGGGTGTCGAAGCGATGAGAGTGACAAGTGTGTCGGGATTTCGATGGATTCGCTGATCACGGCAGCAGCGCGTGCGCTCGCCACGGGCGATCCCCTCGGTGCACTAAAGCGAGTTGCGCTACGCGAGGATGCGCCAGCTCTTGCGCTGCGCGGAATCGCGATGGCACAGCTGGGCGACTTCGTTCGAGCGAAAGAGCTCTTGCGGCGTGCAGCGCGCGCCTTCGGTACGAAGGTGCCCGTAGCCCGCGCGAGATGCATCGTCGCCGAAGCCGAAATCGCGCTCGTCTCACGTGATCTGGACTGGGCTGCAAAGACGCTGAACGGAGCGCGTGCAACCCTCGAACTACACGGCGACCGGCTGAACGCCGCGCATGCGCGCTATCTGGAGATCCGTCGCCTCGTTCTTGTTGGTCGGTTGGACGATGCGGAGCATTTGCTTGCCAATCTTGACCCGCTACTCTTCCCGCCAGCATCAAGGACCGCTCACGAGCTTGTGGTCGCTGGAATCGCGATGCGTCGCCTGCAGACGAAAGCTGCACGTTCTGCTCTGGAGCGCGCGAAACGAGCCGCCGGCGATGCACGTATTCCTGCGCTAATGGCTGAGGTCGAAAGCGCATTCCGCGTTCTGAACACACCTGCGGCGCGCCTGATCGCGCGTGGCAAAGAGCGGCTCCTCCTGCTCGAAGATGTCGAAGTCTTGCTAACGTCGAAGGCGCTCGTCGTGGACGCTTGTCGTCATTCCGTGCGTGACGCGAACAAAATCATTTCACTCGCGACGCGTCCGGTGTTGTTCGCGCTCGCACGCGCGCTCGGCGAAGCGTGGCCCGGGGACGTGCCGAGAGACCAACTGCTCGCGCGGGCCTTTGGAGCGAGATTCGTCGATGAATCTCACCGCGCACGGTTGCGTGTGGAAATCGGCCGTCTGCGGAGAATGCTTCGGACTCTCACCGGCATCAACGCGACGAAGCAAGGCTTTGTGCTGGTACCGCGCCGCGCACGCGAGGTCGTTGTACTGGCTCGACCAACAGAGGAGGAACATGGGGATGTCTTGGCCTTTCTCGCCGACGGTGAAGCATGGTCAAGCTCAGCTCTCGCGCTGGCGCTTGGAGCCAGCCAGCGAACGGTGCAACGAGCACTCGATTCTTTGGCTGCGGCTGGCAAGGCGCAGTCGTTTGGTAAGGCCAGAGCGCGGCGCTGGATCACTCCCCCAGTGCCGGGATTCACGACGATCTTGTTACTCCCCGCGCCACTGTCCGGCGATTAGGATTGGAAGCATGAATCGATCAAAGGCTGAAATCGTTCGTGAGTACGGCCCGTTTCCGGGAACTGAGCGAGTGCATGGCGTCACCTATGACGGGCAGCATGTCTGGTTTGGTTCCGGAGACAAACTGAACGCCTTCGATCCGTCGAGCGGAAAAATACAGCGCTCGATCGATGTCGCTGCGCATGCTGGCACGGCATTCGATGGAAAGTACCTGTATCAGATCGCAGAGGACCGGATCCAAAAGATTGATCCGAAGACCGGCCGTGTTATCGCTACGATCCCTGCGCCCGGCGGTGGAGGCGACTCGGGTCTCGCGTGGGCCGAAGAGACGCTTTGGGTCGGGCAATATCGGAACCGCAGGATCTATCAAGTTGACCCTGAAACAGGGAAGATTCTTCGCACCATCGAGTCGAACCGCTTTGTCACCGGCGTGACGTGGGTCGATGGCGAACTGTGGCACGCCACCTTAGAGGCAGAAAAGAGTGATTTACGGCGCATCGATCCGCAGACCGGAGAGGTTCTTGAGAGCATCGAGATGCCAAGCGGTGTCGGCGTTTCGGGACTGGAATCCGATGGAGGTGACCAGTTCTTTTGCGGTGGAGAAAAGAGCGGGAAGATCAGGGTGGTCCGGCGGCCTCGGCGAAGCGCGAAGGGCAAGCGATCGAAGAAGCCGAGCGATCCCAAGAAGTGATGAAAGCGGGAGCGGCGTCGCCTCCATGTGTGAAAATCCTCACAACCCCAGGCGTCTTAATGAGGCGGAACCTTGGATTTCTTCGACTCCCGCGCTTCACCGCTTTGCTGCATCAGTTTGGTGACGATGCCCGTCCAGCCGGTTTGATGACTTGCACCGATCCCGGCACCGGAATCGCCGTGGAAGTATTCATGAAAGAGGACCAGATTCTTCCAGTGAGGATCAGTCTGAAATCTTTCAATATTCCCAAACACCGGGCGTCTTCCGGATTCGTCTTGCAGGAAAATGCTGGTCATGCGGCGCGACAATTCTCCCGCGACCTCCCGCAGCGTGAACATCTTTCCTGAGCCAGTGGGAAATTCGACCTTGAAGGAATCCCCGAGATAGTGATGGAACTTCTGCAACGACTCGACCAACAAAAAATTTACCGGAAACCAGATCGGACCCCGCCAATTGGAGTTCCCTCCAAAAAGTCCGGTTGACGATTCGCCCGGCTCGTAATCGACCCGATGCTCCGAGCCCATTACCGTGAGTCGATAGGGGTGCTCACGATGGAACTGCGAGAGCGCGCGAATGCCATACGGCGACAGGAATTCTCGTTCATCAAGCATGAACTTCAGAATGCTACGGAGTTGATCCTGGTTCGCAATTGACAAAAGCCTTCGCTCGCGGGCGCCTTCACTGCGCATGCAAGCCATGTTCTCCGTAAGATCAAGCCGATTATCGATGAACCATTCAAGACGCCGCTTGAAATCCGGCAGGCGATCCAACGTATCGGGTTCCAGCGTTTCGACGGCGAAGAGCGGTATGAGGCCCACCATGGATCGGATCTTGATCGGAAAATGGTTGCCGTCCGGGAGCCTCAGAACGTCGTAAAAGAATCCGTCTTCCTGGTTCCAGAGTCCCACGCCGTCGTGGCCGCGATGGCTCATGGCATGTGCAATGTAGATGAAGTGCTCCCAGAACTTGCTGGCTACATCTTCGTAGCAGGGTTCTTCCCGAGCCAGTTCCAACGCCATCGCCAGCAGGTTTAACGTGTACATTGCCATCCACGACGTTCCATCCGATTGCTCGATGTAGCCGCCAGTAGGCAGTGGCGCGCTTCGGTCAAAGACGCCAATGTTGTCCAGGCCGAGGAAGCCACCCTGAAAGATGTTCATTCCCTCGGCGTCTTTCCGGTTCACCCACCAGGTGAAATTCAACATCAGCTTGTGAAAGACACGCTGCAAGAAAGCGCGGTCGCCCTTGCCTTTGCGCTTCTTGTCGATCTTATATACACGCCACGCAGCCCATGCATGCACGGGAGGATTCACGTCGCCCAATGCCCACTCATAGGCCGGAAGCTGTCCGTTGGGATGCATGTACCACTCGCGCAACATGAGAGCGAGCTGTTCCTTCGCGAAATCAGAGTCGACCAGCGCGAGAGGAATGCAGTGGAACGCAAGATCCCACGCGGCGTACCACGGGTATTCCCACTTGTCGGGCATGGAAATCACGTCCGCGTTGTAGAGGTGAGTCCACTCGCGATTGCGTCCCCGCTTGCGATCCTGAGGCGGTGGCGGATGGCCGGGATCGCCATCCAGCCAATCCTTTATGACGTAATGGTAAAACTGTTTGGACCATAGCATGCCGGCAAAACCTTGCCGCATGACGCTCTTAGCGTCGGCAGAAAGATCTTGGGGAATTACGGTCGCATAAAATTCGTCAGCTTCGCGCCGTCGAAGTGAGATGGTCTCGTCGAAATAGTCGAATGCCTTCTTGCCAGAGAAGTTGGAGTCAGTTAGACGGAGACGAACGGATACGATTTCACCGCTGCCAATCGCGAGTTCATAGTGAGCGGCGGCTTTTGTGCCGATTCGTTCGGGATTTACCGCGTCAACGGTACCGTTCACCACGCGATCGTGGATCCCGTCCTTTACGAAACGAACAATATTGTCGACGCCAAAAAGCCGACGGAGATTTGTTTCGTTCTCCGTGAAGAGAAGCTCCGGGGAGCCCTCGCAGTAGAGCCATCGATTACTGGCATCATTGTGATTCAGTTCGATGACGGGATTGGGAGTGGACTGCGTCTGGCGTAGCTGAGGGCGTTTGCGTGACGTTCCCCAAGACCATATGTTGCGGAACCACACAGTTGGCAGAAGGCGCAGTCTAGCCGTGTCTGGCCCTCGGTTGGCAATCGTGACCCTGATCAGGATGTCCTCGATATCAGCCTTGGCATACTCGACAAATACGTCGAAGTAACGATTGTCATTGAAAACACCGGTGTCGAGCAGTTCGAACTCTGGCTGATCTTTGGTTCGCCGACGGTTTTCTTCCACCAGTTGGTCGTAAGGGAATTCCGTTTGTGGATACTTGCAGAGGTACTTCATGTAGGAGTGCGTGGGCGTTGAATCGAGGTAGAAGTAGTACTCCTTTACATCCTCGCCGTGGTTGCCTTCGTTCCCCGTTAGTCCGAACAGGCGCTCTTTGAGAATGGAATCGCGCTCATTCCACAGCGCAATAGCAAAGCAGATCATCTGCCTGCGATCACATATTCCTGCCAGCCCATCCTCATTCCAGCGATACGCCCGAGAGCGAGCTTGTTCATGCGAGAAGTACTCCCACGCGTTTCCATCGGAGCTGTAGTCCTCGCGCACCGTGCCCCAGGCACGTTCGCTGAGGTAGGGCCCCCAGCGCTTCCAATGTTTCTTTCGAGATGCTGATTCGGCGAGTCTGATCTCTTCTTGCGTCATACCCACTATCTAGTGAATTGTGGCTCCAGCATACCCGTCACAAATGAAGCGTTGGACGGACGGCTGTGTATGGCTTGTCGTCTTGTCAGGGTAGCAAGGTCGCAACGACACGTTCGATATAGCCTTTGAGTTTACATGTCGTGCTCCATGCTTAGATGAACGTCAAGAGAAATAGCACCTGTCCCCCGAGCGCTGTGGACACGTCCGTACTCCCGCATTTCGGTGAAAATCTCGCGTCTGGCCTTCGAAGGTCATTGCATTGGGACCGCCGGACCGGAAATAGCTGGATCCACTAGGGGTGAAAGAAAGACTTAGGCTAGTTTGAGGTCGACCGACTCTTAGACTCACCCCCTATCGGAACGTACGCAACGGAGTAGAAAAAACACACCTGAAGGTTGCCGCAGGACAACGACGGGTGGTTGCAGCTTCAATTTAGAATCGCTCCAATGCAACACGCCGTCATTCGTCTGGCTACCCTACCCTTGTAGGCATCGCGGCAGTCTCCTCTTTCGACATGACAATCTTTCGCGATGAGTCCCAAGCCCAGAACGGTCTGGGTCTCATCTTTTCGATCCCAACATAGCAGCCCGATTTCCACGATTAGCGTCACCCATCCGAGGAATCCGCATCCCAGCCCCGAGTAAGGTAGTTT
>Ga0126381_100000978_pt1 | contig 31144 bp, 24 predicted proteins | sample PanSoiMetPlot_28_FD_96465 | JGI IMG/M metagenome (GOLD analysis project Ga0126381, IMG submission 96465) | Tropical forest soil microbial communities from Panama - MetaG Plot_28 | ecosystem: Environmental > Terrestrial > Soil > Tropical forest > Bulk soil | place: Panama | collected 2016-02-17 | reverse complement strand
GTCGAACTCGCTGGGCGCGGGCTGGCCGGCCACGCTGTGGCGGGTGGTGCTGCCGAACATCCGGACTGCGATGCTGTCGGCCACCGTGCTCACGGTCGCGCTGGTGCTCGGCGAGTTCACCATGGCCAGCCTGGCCCTGTACGTGACCTTCCCGGTGTGGATCGTGCAGTTCGAGCAGAACAGCGGGCCGGTGTCGGTCGCCGCCTCGCTGCTGGCGCTGTTCGTCACCTGGCTCCTGCTGATGCTCATCGTGTCCCTCGGCGGCCGGGGCTCGCGCAAGCGCGGCAGCGCCCAGGTTGCCCTGTTCACCGTCGCCCCTCGGGAAACCAGCCAGACCACGGGAGAGCCAGAATGACCACGAACGCCGGGATGACCGCGAGCACGGGGGCGGCCGCCAAGGCCGGGGGCGGCGCCGTGCGCGCGGCCGCCGGCGGCGCGGGCGCGCCGGTCGCCCTGCACGACCTCAGCCGCTCGTTCGGCGCCGTGCGCGCCCTCGACGGCCTGTCGCTGGACATCGCGCCGGGCGAGCTGGTGGCGCTGCTCGGCCCGTCCGGCTGCGGCAAGACCACCGCGCTGCGCATCGTGGCCGGCTTCGAGTACGCCGACTCCGGCACGGTCAGCGTCGACGGCCGAGAGGTCTCCCGGGTGCCCGCGGCCAAGCGGGACATGGGCATGGTGTTCCAGAGCTACAGCCTGTTCCCGAACATGACGGCTCTGGACAACGTGGGCTTCGGGCTGCGGATGCGCAAGCTGCGCGCGGCCGACCGGAACCGGCGGGCGGGCGAGCTGCTGGACCTGGTCGGCCTGACCGACCAGGCCAGGAAGTACCCGCACCAGATGTCCGGCGGCCAGCAGCAGCGCGTGGCGCTGGCCCGGGCCCTGGCCATCGAGCCGCGGGTGCTGCTGCTCGACGAGCCGCTGTCGGCGCTGGACGCGAAGGTGCGGCTGCAGCTGCGCGAGCAGATCCGCTCGCTGCAGCAGCGGCTCGGCATCACGACGCTGTTCGTCACGCACGACCAGGAAGAGGCGCTGTCCATGGCCGACCGGGTGGGCGTGATGAAGGACGGCCGGCTGGAGCAGGTCGCCGTGCCCAGCCAGCTTTACGCGGAGCCGGCCACGGCGTTCGTCGCCGAGTTCGTCGGGACCATGAACCGCGTCCCGGGGCATAGGCAAGGTCAGGACGAGGTCGCCGCGCTCGGCACGGTCGTCCCGGTGCACGGCAGCACGGCCCCCGGGCTGTCCGGGGACGTCGACGTGATGGTCCGGCCGGAGAGCCTGCGCATCGCCGTCCAGCCCGGCGGCAACGGGATTGTGACCGACCGTACCTTCCTCGGCTCGGTGACCCGGGTCAGCGTGCTACTGTCCGGCGGCGTGACCGTCAAGGTAGACCACCTGACCACGGAGGCGGACGCCATGCCGCTGGGGACGTCGGTTCAGGTCAGCCTGCCCGGGGAACCGGTCCTGGTCACCGAGCGCCGGTGACCGCGGGACCGCCGGGGCCGCCCACCACGGACCGCCGGCGCCTGGTCCCCGGTGAGGCGGGCCCGGGCGGGTACCGCACGCTGGTGCCCGCGGACGGCGAGCCGCACGCCGCCCGGGACGACCTGGCCGGCGGCACCCTGCGGGCGGCCTGGCGCCGGTCCGCCCGGCCGCTGCTGGTCATCGCCCAGCTATCGGACACGCACGTGATGGATCACCAGTCCCCGGGCCGCGCCGAGCTGCTGGACCGCTACTCCGACCCGGACTCGCCGCTGCGCGCGGCCGTCGGCATCGTGGGCACCTACCGGCCCCAGGAGCTGTTCACCTACCAGGTCGCCGAGGCCATGGTCCGCGCGGTGCGCGGGGTCCGGTCGGCCCCGGTGTCCGGGGCACCGGTCGATTTCGCGGTGGTGACCGGCGACGCGACCGACAACTGCCAGCACAACGAGCTGCGGGCGTACATCGACCTGCTCGACGGGAGCCCGGTACGGCCGGACTCCGGTGACGCGGGGCGGTACGAGGGCGTGGCCGGGCCCGAGGTCGAGGACGAGCGGTACTGGCATCCCGACGGCGGCGAGCCGGACCTGCCCCGCATCCGGTACGGGCTCCCGGAGGTCCCCGGGGTGCTGACGGCGGTCCGGCGGCCGTTCCGCGCGACCGGGCTCGGCCTGCCCTGGTACGCCGTGCACGGCAACCACGACAACATGCTGCAGGGCACCGTGCCCGCGGCGGGCTGGCTGCGCGACTACCCGGCCGGCGCGGTGAAGTACGTGACCCCGCCCGACGGCATCGACGCGGCGGAGATGCTGCGCCGGTTCGATACCGCGCAGGCCGACGCCCTGCTGGAGCTGGCCGCGGGCTCGCGGCTGACGGTGACGCCCGACCCAGGCCGGGTGCCGGTGACCCGCGCGGCGCACGTGCGCGAGCACTTCCGCACCTCGGGGCGGCCGGCCGGGCACGGCTACAACCGCCGCAACGCCGGCGAGGGCACGGCCTACTACGGGTTCGACCACGGCATCGTGCGCTGCCTGGTGCTGGACACGGTGAACCCGCACGGCGGCTGGCAGGGCTCCCTGGACGGGACGCAGTTCGGCTGGCTGGCGGCCGAGCTCGCCGGGTGCGCGGCCCGGCCGGTGCTGCTGTTCAGCCACCACCCGCTGGAGACGCTGGTCAACGACCGGCGCCCGCCCGGGGCCGGCCGCCGGGTGCTGGCCGCCGAGCTGCGGGCCCTGCTGCTGGCCCATCCGTGCGTGGTGGCCTGGGTGAACGGGCACACCCACGTGCACGCGATCAGCGCGGTCCGCGAGAACGGCACCCCGGGCGGGTTCTGGCAGGTGACGACCGCGTCGCACATCGACTGGCCGCAGCAGGCCCGCATCGTCGAGCTGCTCGAGACCGGCGACGGGCTGGTCCTGGCCTGCACGGTGATCGACAGCGCGGCGCCGGCCAGCCACCAGGCGGGCCGGGCGGACCCGGCCGGCCTGGCCGACCCGGGCCGCCTGGCGGCGCTCGCGCGCGAGCTCGCCGCGAACGACTGGCAGGTCCGGGACCAGATCACGGCGGACGGCGGCGCGGGCGCCGGGACCGCCGCCGACCGGAACGCCCTGCTGGCGATCGACTGGCCGCGGGCGCCCGCGCGCGGCTAGGGCGTCGTCCCGGCCGGAACGGGTGCCCCGGGACGTTCGCGTTGTGAGTGATGAAAGAGGTCTGCGTGACGTGCGAGCCCTAAGTTTTCGTACTCAGAACCTGTACAGTTATATGGTATTGCTGTACAGTCGTGTCAACGGCAACGACGTACGGATGGTGGTGCCCCATGAAACCGGTCCAGATCGAGCACGACGCGCCGCAGGGCAAGGGCCTGCGCGCGGGAGCCCTCGGGCTGGCCTCCAGCGTGGTGATCGCGGTCTCGTCCACCGCGCCGGCCTACAGCCTGGCCGCCACCCTCGGCCTGGTCGTGGCGATCGTGGGCGTGCACAGCCCTGGCACGATGATCGTCTCGTTCCTGCCGATGCTGTGCATCGCCTACGCGTTCCGGGAGCTGAACAAGGCGGACCCGGACTGCGGGACCACGTTCACCTGGACCGCCCGGGCGTTCGGCCCCTGGGCCGGGTGGATGGGCGGCTGGGGCATCATCGCCGCGGACGTGATCGTCATGGCCAGCCTGGGGCAGATCGCCGGGCACTACGCGCTGCTGCTGGCCGGCGCCGGCGGCCTGGCCTCGTCGCCCGTCTGGGTGACCGCGGCCGGGGTGGTCTTCATCGGCGCGCTGACCTGGGTCTGCTACCGCGGGATCGAGGTCTCCGCCCGGCTGCAGCAGGGGCTGCTGGCCGTCGAACTGATCACGCTGGGCGTGTTCGCCGTGGTGGCGTTCGTCAAGGCGGGCACCGGTCACGCGCTGCCCGGCGCGGGGCACGTGTCGGCCGCCTGGCTGAGCCCGTGGACCGGGTCGTTCCGCGGCCTGGCGAACTCGTTCCTGCTGGCGGTGTTCGTCTACTGGGGCTGGGACTGCGCGGTCAGCGTCAACGAGGAGACCAAGGACGCAGCCCGGACGCCCGGGCGGGCCGCGGTCATCTCGACCGTGATGCTGGTCGCGATCTTCGCGGTGTTCGCCGTGGCCTGCCTGGTCTTCGCCGGTCCGGCGTTCCTGTCCCAGCACAGCGACAACGTGCTGGGCGCGATGTCCGCCCTGGTGCTCGGCAGCGCCGCGGGCAAGGTGTTCATCCTGTGCGTGCTGACCTCGGCCGCCGCCTCGGCGCAGACCACCATCATGCCGACGGCGCGGGCCACGCTGGCCATGGCCGCGCACCGGGCGCTGCCGGCCCGGTTCGCCCGGATGCACCCGCGCTACTGCACGCCCACGGTGGCGACGGTGGCGATGGGCGCGGCGTCGGCGGTGTTCTACGTCCTGCTGACGCTGGCCTCGCGGAACGTGCTGGCCGACTCGGCCGCCTCGGTCGGCCTGCTGATCGCCTTCTACTACGGGCTGACCGGGTTCGCCTGCGTGTGGTTCTTCCGCCGTGATCTGCTAGGCAGCGTGCGCGACCTGGTGTTCAAGGGGATCCTGCCCGCCTTCGGCGGCCTGGCCCTGCTGGCCGCGCTGATCCTGTCCATCGTCTCGTACTGGCCGGCCGCGAGCAGTTATTCCAGCTTCCACGGCATCGGCGGCATCTTCCTGATCGGCGCGGGCTCGCTGCTGGCCGGCGTGGCGGCGATGCTGGTGGCGCGCCGGAAGCTGCCCGCGTTCTTCACGACCGGGACGCTGCCCGCCCTGCCCGCCCCGGCCGCCGGCCACCCGGTGGCCGGCCACCCGGTGGCCGACCGCCCGGCGGCGCACCTGACCCCGGTGCTCGACCCGGCATGACCACCGCCGACGCAGTGCCGGCCGGCCCGGCGGGCCGCGACGCCCGCCCGGCCGGCCGCGGGCAGCGCCGGGCCGGGCGGCGCAAGGTGGCCGTGCTCGAGGCGGCGGGCCGGGTCATCGCCGAGCGGGGCGCCGACGCCACCCGGTTCGCCGACGTGGCCGCGGAGAGCGGCGTGCCGGTCAGCACGCTGCAGTACTACTTCGGCTCCCGCGAGGACCTGCTCGTCGCCGCGTTCCGGCACGCCTCGGGAGCCGAGATCGCGGCCCTGGAGACCGAGATCGAGGCGCTGGACGACCCGTGGCAGCAGCTGGCCCACATCGTGGCCAGGGCGGTAGCCGGGTATGAGGATCCCGCGACCGGGACCGGCCGGCTGTGGATCGAGTCCTGGCACTTCGGGATCAGGGATGCCGAGATGCGCGCGGACACGGTGCGCGACTACGACGTCTGGCGCCAGCTGGTCGCCGGCGTGGTCCGGCGGGGCGGCGAGGCCGGACGGTTCGCGCCCAGGCTGGACCCCGAGCGCATCGCCGTGCTCACGATCGCGCTGGTCGACGGGGTGGGCATCCCGCTCGCGCTCGGCGACCCCGAGATCACCACCGACGGCGCGGTCCGGGACGTGCTGGCCACCCTCGGCGCGCTGCTGAGCCCGGCCGGGCCAGCCGCCCCGGATCCTGGCTGACCGGACTACCCGGCGGGGACCCCGGCTAGCGGCAGCAGGCCGGCGATGCTGTCCAGGATCACCGGCGCCCCGGCCCGCTCCAGCTCCTCCCGGCTGGCCGAGCCGGTCAGCACCCCGGCCACCAGCCCGGCCCCGGCCCGCAGCCCGGACTCCACGTCGCTGGCGGTGTCCCCGGCCACGGCGAGCTCGCCGACCGCTCCCCCGCCCAGCCGCAGCAGCGCGGTGAGCGGCAGGTCGGGCCAGGGGCGGCCGCGGCCGGCGTCCGCGGGCGAGAGCGCGAGGTCGATCAGCGGCCGCCAGCCCAGCGCGTCGAGCAGGGCATCCCTGGTCGCCGGGGAGAACCCGGTGGCCAGGCAGACCCTGATCCCGGCGGCGCGCAGCGCCGCGAAGGTCTGCTCCGCGCCCGGCAGCGGCGCCGCGGCGCCGGCCCGCACCGACGCCGCGTAGTGCTCCTCGAAGGCCCCGTTGGCCTGCTGCGCGGCCTGCTCGGCGCCGAGGATGTGCCGGAAAACCTCGATCTTGGACCGGCCCATCGTCCGCTGCACGTACGCCAGCGCCTGGTCGTAGCCCGGCGTGCCCCGGGGCAGCCCGAACTGCTCGACCGCCGCGGAGAACGCGGCGATCACGCTGCCGTCGTCGGCGACCGTGGTGCCCGCCATGTCTAGGCAGGCGACGGTGATCGGCGTGGGCCCGGGCGTCGGTGTCACGGGAACGTCTCCTCGGCGATAGCGGGTGCGCAGGTCATGCCCCGGCCGCCCGGCCCGGTGACCAGGATGACGCCCGGCGCGATCGGTGACCGGTGATAGAGCTCGGGGCCGGCCGCCTGGCTGTAGACGCCGGCCCAGCGCCGCTCGGTCCGGGGCAGCGGCGATCCGAGCAGCTTCTCGGCCTGGCCCCGCAGGTGGTCGTAGGGATCCTCGTGCACGTCGAACGCGAACGGCTCGGCGTACTCGTGGGTATCCCCGATGGTCAGGCTGCCGTCCAGCCGCTGCACCAGCAGCAGCTGCGCCCGCGCCGCCGCGGCGGCCGGGTCCTGCGGCGCCAGCAGGCCGCGGCCGGGCAGGTCGAAGGCCGGGTAGTAGCGCAGCGAGTCGCCGTCCGCCACCGAGGTGGTGAGCCGGCCGGGGAACGGCCGTGTCTGCATCATCTGCAGCCGCACCCGGCGCACCGGCGGCGACCGGTAGCCCGCCAGGTGCGGGCCGGCCACGCCGGTGTGCGCCGCGCCGGTGCAGACCACCACCAGGTCGCCCCGGTGCCACTCGCCGGTGTGGTCGCGCACCGAGTGCGGCGCGATCTCGGCCGCCTCGCGGCCGGGCCGCCAGGCGTACCCGGCCGGCCGGCCGCGGCCGGCCAGCAGGTGCTCGCGGATGGCCGGCAGGGCCAGGCGCGGCTCGACCAGGGCGTCCCGGCGGCAGCGCAGCGCCCCGGCGAACTCGCCGCGCAGCGCCGGGTTGACGTCGCGGGCCGCGGCCGCGTCGATGAGCTCGTAACCGCGCACCGCGGCGTCGGGCCGCGCGGCCGCCTCCTTCAGCAGCTGCAGCTCGGCCTGGTCGCTGGCCAGCGTCAGCGACCCGTTCGGCCGGAACCCCAGGCCGGGCACCTCGGCGGCCAGTTCCTCCCAGCCCGCCCGGGCCCGCAGGGCCAGGCTCAGCTCAGGCCCGGGCGCCCGGCCGCTGACCCAGATCAGCCCGAAGTTGCGGACGCTGGCGCCGCGCGGCTCGGCCTCGCGCTCGAGGTGCAGGACGTCGAGCCCGCGCCGCCGGGCCGCCACCGCGTGCATCGTGCCGAGCACCCCGCCGCCCACCACCACCACGCGTTCCACGGCCCGGCGCCCTCCCGCTCTGGCTAGTGAGGCCCAGTCCATCGTGCCGCGGTGACCGGACGGTGAACAGCTCGCCGCGCAACCGGGCGCCGCCCGCCGCGGCGCGGTCCGCGGCCCGCGTGGCGCGCCGCGGGCCGGCCCGCCTACGCTGTCCTCGTCGGAGGGGCCGGGACACAACGGAGGGGTCGTGGCGCACGTACTGGGCATTGACATCGGCGGAACCGGGATCAAGGCCGCGCCGGTCGACCTGAGCACCGGGACGCTGCTCGCCGACCGGATCAAGATCGATACCCCGCGCCCCGCGCAGCCCGCGGCGGTCGCCGCGGTCGTGCGCGAGCTGGTGATGAGCTTCGCCTGGACCGGGCGGGCGGGCATCACGTTTCCCGGCGTGGTAACGGACGGGGTGACCAGGACCGCCGCCAACGTCGACAAATCCTGGATCGACTTCGACGCCCGCGAGCTGTTCGCGAAGGCGACCGGCCTGGACGTCACCGTGATCAACGACGCCGACGCGGCCGGGCTGGCCGAGATGAAGTTCGGCGCGGGCGTGGGCCAGAACGGGACGGTGCTGATGCTGACCCTGGGCACCGGGATCGGCAGCGCGCTGTTCACCCAGGGCATCCTGGTCCCCAACACCGAGTTCGGCCACATCGAGATCCGCGGCCGGGAGGCCGAGAAGCGCGCCGCCGAGAGCGTCCGTGAGGAACAGGACCTCAGCTGGGGAAAGTGGGGCGGGCGGGTCGACGAGTACCTGGAGCACATGGAGATGCTGCTGTCGCCCCACCTGATCATCATCGGCGGCGGCGTCAGCCGGAAGTCCGACAAGTTCCTGCCGTTCCTGACCGGCCTGCGCGCCACGGTGGTACCCGCGAAGATGCGTAACGACGCCGGGATCGTCGGCGCGGCCATGGCGGTCACCTGAGCCACGGCTGAGCCACCGGGGCTGAGCCACGGGGGGCTGAGCCACGGCTGAGTCACGGCCGGGCCGCGGCGCGGCTGCGGCGCTCCCGCAGCACGATGACGGCCTCGATGCCGCCGGCGACCAGGCCCGCGGCCAGCGGCCAGAGCGCCAGCGCGCCCCGGCCGCCCAGCATGAGCGGCTGGTGCAGCAGGGCGCCGGGCCGGCCCAGCGCCAGGGCGTGGTGGTACGCGGCCGCGCCCGACCGCTGGCCGATCCACTTCGCGATCAGCGCGGCGGCGGCCCCGCCGGCCAGGATCCCGGCCATCGCGAGCGCGCCGTGCCGCCGGACCGCCAGCGCGTACCCCAGCAGCCCGGAGATGATGCCGCCGGCCACGGCCAGCAGCGTGAACCAGCCGTCGGCCACGATGAACGCGCTGGTCTCCTGGTTGGCGACATAGGGCGCGCCCGGGCCGAGCACGACGATCAGCGGGCGCGGGGCGACCGCCGCCCACAGGAACCCGGCCGCCACGCCGAGCAGCGCCGTCCCGGCGACCACCGCGGCGAGCGCCACCAGGCCTGCGCCCAGGCCGCGGCCCGCGGCGCGCTGCCCGTCCCCGGGCGGGCTCTGGCCCGGGCCGGCCGGGAGCGGAAGCTGACTGGGCTGGGCCATCGAACCTTTCATCCTCCCCGTGACTGCCCCCGTACTCTAAGCGCGGAATGGCGCAGGAAAAAGGCTCATTCTGCCTGGCAGGGTACGGGACCCGCGGCACCCGCCCGGTCCCGGCCCGCTCGCGGTCCGCCCCGCGCTCCCCACCCGGAGCCTGCGATCTTGTCCGGATGAGGCAATTCGTTTGCGATCTTGTCCGGATATGAGACAATTCGGAGCAGGGGAACGCAGCCGCGGTCCGACACGTTGGCTGAGCGTCCGGACTTTACGGGGAACCTTGCTCACTCTGGCGGGACACTGCAGCCCGGCCAAGTATCCAGGTTCGCGACGAGGCGACGAGGAAAGCAACGGCATGATCGAAGTACGCGACCTGACCAAACGTTTCGGCGACAAGGTGGCCGTCGACCATCTGAGCTTCACGGTCGAGCCAGGCCGGGTGACCGGGTTTCTGGGCCCCAACGGCGCCGGCAAGTCCACCACGATGCGGCTCATACTCGGGCTCGACCACCCGAACACCGGGACCGCGACGATCAACGGCCAGCCCTACAAGGACCTGCCCAGCCCGCTGCGCACGGTCGGCGCGCTGCTCGAGGCGAAGTCCGTGCACCCCGGCCGGTCGGCCCGTAACCACTTGCTGTTCCTGGCGCAGACCCAGGGCCTGCCGCACTCCCGGGTGGACCAGGTACTCGGGCTGGTCGGGCTGCAGCCGGTGGCCGACAAGCGCGCGGGCAGCTTCTCCCTCGGCATGAGCCAGCGGCTCGGCATCGCCGCGGCCCTGCTCGGCGACCCGCAGGTGCTGCTGCTGGACGAGCCGGTGAACGGGCTGGACCCCGAGGGCGTGCTGTGGATCAGGAACCTGATGAAGCAGCTGGCCGCTGAGGGGCGGACGATCCTGGTATCCAGCCACCTGATGAACGAGATGGCGGTCACCGCCGACCACCTGATCGTGATCGGCCGGGGCAAGCTGATCGTCGAGTCCACGACCGAGGACGTGATCGCCCGGAGCGCCGACAAGTCGGTCCGGGTGCGCACGCCCGACGCGTCCCGGCTGGCCGAGCTGATCGCCGCGGCGGGCGGCACCGCGACGCCGGGCGAGAACGGGGGCGGGCCGGCCGTGCCCGCGCCGGACAACGGCGCCGACCTGCTGACGGTCACCGGCCTGCCGGCCGCACGGATCGGGGAGATCGCGGCGTCCTCGGGGGTGGTGCTGCACGAGCTGACCCCGCAGGCCTCGCTGGAGGAGGCGTTCATGGAACTGACCTCCGGCAGCGTGGAGTTCGGCCGGCGTGACCAGGCCGGCCAGCCCACCCAGCCCGGCGAGGCGGGCCAGCCCGACCTGTCCGATCCGGTGAACGCGACCCAGGGAGGCACCCGATGACCGCCGCCGCGCCGACGGCGCCGGCCCGCGTCCCCGCCCCGGCCGCCGCGCACCGCCAAGGGTGGGGAGGCCTGCTGGCCTCGGAGTGGACGAAGATCCGCTCGGTGCGCTCCACGGTCTGGACGCTGATCCTGTTCGTCGTGATCACCATCGGCCTCGGCGCGCTGTTCACGTGGCTGACCGTCGCCAACTGGAACGGGCCGAACGCGGCGGACCGGGACGCGAGCGTCGCGCTCGATCCGGTCGGCTTCATCATGGGCGCGGGCCTGGGGCTGGGCCAGCTCACGCTGTGCGTGCTGGGGGTGCTGGTGATCACCACCGAGTACTCGACCGGGGTCATCCGGGCCTCGCTGCTCGCCGTGCCGCGGCGGCTGAAGATGCTGGCCGCCAAGTCGCTGGTGTTCGCCGCGCTGCTGATCGTGGTGGCGGAGATCGTGACCTTCGGCTCGTTCTTCCTCGGCTCGGCGATCCTGCACAGCCACGTGGCGGTGTCGCTGGGTGACCACAACGTCACCCGGGCGGTGGTCGGCGCCGGGCTCTACCTCACCGTGCTCGGCCTGTTCTCGCTGGCGATCGGCGGGATCATCCGGCACACCGCCGGGGCCATCACCACGGCGATCGGCGTCGTGTTCGTGCTGCCGATCCTGTCCGGGCTGCTGCCGGGCAGCTGGGGCGCGCACGTCAACGGCTACCTGCCGGTGCAGGCCGGTGAGCTGATCGGCCAGCAGCATCCGCCGGCGGGCGGCGACGTGCTCTCGGCGTGGCAGGGCTTCGGGGTGTTCTGCCTGTGGACCGCGGTGCTCCTCGCCATCGCCGGCTACCTGCTGCAGCGCCGCGACGCCTGAGGGCTGTTACCTGCTGCAGCGCCACGAGGCCTGACTACGGCTATGTGGCCTGGGCGGCCGGGGCGTCCGGGGCCGCGGCCAGCCCGGCGTGCACGTCGAGCACCCGCTGGTAGGCGCGGCGGACGTCGGCCCGGTCGGATTCCTCGTCGACCGACGCCGCGCTCAGCCGATCGATCATCGCGGCCTGGTCGAGCAGCACCGCGCAGTCGTCCGGCGCGACCGCCCGTTCCATGATCTTCGCGAGCGCGTCCAGCTGCCGGATCATCACCGCGGGCATGGCGCGGCCGGCCTGGCGCACCTTCTCGAACGCGCGCTGGACCAGGCGCTGGTAGGTGGTCTGCGTGGCTATCAGCCGCACCGTGGCTGAGGCGTCCCGGTAGACCCGCGTGGGCTGCCACCGGCCGGTGACCTTGCACAGGCTGTCCCCGATCCAGTCGATGCAGGTCAGCGCCGTGAAGGTGTCGTTGACCGCGGGTGACAGGGCCCGGATGCAGATCTCCACCAGCTGGTCGACCCCGAACGAGACGTCCTGGGCCAGCGTCCGGTACGGGCCGGTGACGTGGGCCCGGGCCAGCTCGCGGGCCACCTGGTCCGCGGCGCTGGCCGGCCACACCGTGGCGTACGGATGGCCCTGGACCAGGAAGTGGCCGGGCCGGTAGCGCAGGTGGATCACCGCGTCCTTCTCGGCGGCGATCCGGACCAGCGTCCGGTGCTGGATGTACTGCAGGTAGCCGCTGCGCGGCGCGGCGACATCGCCGCCCGGCCCGTCCATGTCCGCGATCAGCAGCGCGGCGTACCGGGCGTCGGCGCCCACCGCCGGGTCGCCGGCCTGCAGCTCGATCGCCCCGGCCAGGTCCCGGGCGATGCCCGCGATGACGTAGGGCAGCTGGATCTGCACCGCGATGTGGTGCAGGAAGTAGATGAGCACCGCGAGGTCGGCGACCATCAGCACCAGGGTCACCGTGATGCTGATGTGCGGCACGAACGCCCCGTGCGGGCCCTGGCCGATCGACCCGAGTGCCAGCACCGAGTAGACGAACGTGGCCACGAACGTCCCGAGCGTGAGCTGGGTGCCCCGGTCGCGGATGAAGTTGCGCAGCATGCGCGGCCCGAACTGGGTGGACGTCAGGGTCAGCGCGACGATCACGATCGAGAACACCACGCCGACGACCGTGATGATGGCCGCGGCGATCGCGGTCAGGATCTGCCGCGCGGCGTCCGCGGAACCGCTGATCGCCCATCCGGGCACGCCGAACACGCCGTCATAGGCGGCCCGGTCCAGCGCGTAGGTACCCGCGAACAGCAGCACCGCGATGAGGACCTCGACCGCGGGGACCAGCCACAGGTTGGTCCGCAGCACGTCGCGGCGCCATTCCGAGCCGCGCAGCAGACGGCGGATCACCGGGGGATCCCCTGGCGATACCGGACGCACAGCATGGCAGGCCTTCCCGCGATCCGACTGACGCCGACCAGGCTTCCCGGCACACCTGACCGGATTCTACCTGCGCCGATATGGCCGGGCCAGGAGCCGGCCCCGGCGTGCGCTCAGCCCACGCAGGCGGGGCCGAGCAGCTGCTTCAGGTCGGCCAGCAGCGACGGTGACGGCCTGACCCGCAGCTTGTCATCCAGCCGCACCACCTTGGTCCGGGAGCCGGTCAGCAGCCTCAGGTGCACCTCGGTGCCCCCCGGGTGGGTGCTCAGCACCTCCCGGAGCCGATCGACCACCGGCGGCACGCACCGAGCCTCCATGATCGACACCACAAAAGGGCCCTGGCCGTCCGCGGGCAGCTCGGGGGCGCTCACCTCCATCGCGACCAGCTTGGGCACTTCCTCGCGCCGGTCCAGCCGCCCCTTCACCACCACGATCGCGTCGTCGATGATCAGCGACATGCACGCCTGGTAGGTGGCCGGGAAGAACAGCACCTCGACCGCGCCCTCAAGGTCCTCGAGCGTGGCCGCCGCCCACGGGCTGCCCTGCTTGGTGACCTTCCGCTGCACCCCCGACAGGATCCCGCCGACGGTGACCACCTGCCCGTCGCCGCGGTCGCCGGCCCCGCTGCGGGCCGCCTCCTGCTCCGCGGATCCGATGAGCTGGGCGACCGAGCAGTCCGTGGCCGCGCCCAGCGCGTGCTCCAGGCCGAGCAGCGGGTGATCGGAGACGTACAGGCCGAGCATCTCGCGCTCGAAGCCGAGCAGCGTCGGCTTCTCCCACTCCCCGTCCGGTACCGGCACGTCAAACGCCGTCTCGACCTCGGGATCCTCCCCGAACAGCGAGTCCTGGCCGATGGCCTCGTTCCGCTTGACGTCGATCACGGTGTCGATGGCCTGCTCGTGGATGAGCACCAGTCCCTTGCGGGGGTGGCCGAACGAGTCGAACGCGCCCGCCTTGACCAGCGACTCGATCACGCGCTTGTTGCACACGTTCACCGGCACCTTGCGCAAGAAGTCGGCGAAGCTGGTGAACGCGCCCTTGGACGTGCGAGCGGCGATGACCGACTCCACGACCGCGGTGCCCACGTTGCGCACCGCCGCCATGCCGAACCTGATGTCGTCACCGACCGCGGTGAACATCGCCCGGGACGCGTTCACGTCCGGCGGCAGCACCTTGATCCCCATCCGGCGGCACTCGTTCAGGTACAGCGCGGACTTGTCCTTGTCGCCCGCGACCGAGGTGAGCAGGCCCGCCATGTACTCGGCCGGGAAGTTCGCCTTGAGGTAGGCCGTCCAGTAGGAGATCAGCCCGTAGCCGGCCGCGTGCGCCTTGTTGAAGGCGTAGCCGGAGAACGGCACCATCACGTCCCAGATGGTCTTGATCGCGCCGTCGGAATAGCCGTTGGCCTTCATGCCGGCCGCGAACGGCTCATACTCCTTGTCCAGGATCTCCTTCTTCTTCTTGCCCATGGCCCGCCGCAGCAGGTCGGCCTTGCCGGGCGAGTACCCGGCCAGCCGCTGCGCGGCGAACATCACGTCCTCCTGGTACACCAGCAGGCCGTAGCTTTCGCCCAGGATGTCCGCCAGGGGCTCGGCGAGCTCGGGGTGGATCGGCGTGACCGCGGCCCGGCCGGTCTTGCGGTCAGCGTAGACCGGGGCGCTGGCCATCGGGCCCGGCCGGTAGAGCGCGACCACCGCCGAGATGTCGCCGAACTTGTCCGTCCGCATCGAGCGCAGCAGGGCCCGCATCGGGCTGCCGTCGAGCTGGAACACCCCCAGGGTGTCGCCGCGGGCCAGCAGCTCGTAGGTGGGCTTGTCGTCCAGGCCGAGGGTGTCCAGGTCGATGTCGACGCCGCGGTTCTCCTTGACGCCGCGGATCGCGTCGTCGATCACCGTGAGGTTGCGCAGCCCGAGGAAATCCATCTTCAGCAGGCCGATGTCCTCGCACGAGGGATAGTCGAACTGCGTGATCACCGCGCCGTCGGCCTCGCGCTTCCACACCGGGATGTGGTCGAGCAGCGGCTCGCTGCTCATGATCACCCCGGCCGCGTGCACGCCGGCCTGGCGGATCAGCCCCTCGAGCCCGCGCGCGGTGTCGATGACGCGCTTGACCTCGGCCTCGGCGTCGTACAGCGCGCGGATCTCGCCCGCCTCGCCGTACCGGGCGTGGTCCGGCTCGAATACCCCGGACAGCGGCATTTCCTTACCCAGGATCGGCGGCGGGAACGCCTTGGTGATCCGGTCGCCGAGCGCGTAGGGGAAGCCGAGCACCCGGGCCGCGTCCTTGATCGCGGCCTTGGCCTTGATCGTGCCGTACGTGATGATCTGGGCGACCCGGTCGTCACCGTACTTCTCGGTGACGTAGCGGATGACGTCGCCGCGCCGGCGCTCGTCGAAGTCGACGTCCACGTCGGGCATGGACACGCGCTCGGGATTGAGGAACCGCTCGAAGACCAGCCCGTGCACGATCGGGTCCAGGTCGGTGATGCCGAGCGCGTAGGACACGATCGAGCCGCCCGCCGAGCCGCGGCAGGGGCCGACCCGGATCCCGTTGTGCTTGGCCCACATGATGAAGTCGGCGACGACCAGGAAGTACGAGCAGAACCCCATCGTCTCGATGACGCCGATCTCGTACTCGGCCTGGGCGCGGCGCTGCTCGTCGTACCCGTCCGGGTACCGGCGGTCCATCCCCCGCCAGACTTCCTGGCGCAGCCAGCTCGACTCGGTCTCGCCCTCGGGCAGCGGGAACTCGGGCATCAGGTTCGACTTGGTGAACTCGACGTTCGCCCGCTCGGCCACGAGCAGCGTCGAGTCGCATCCCGACACCCACTCCTCGTCGGTGCTCAGCGCCCGCATCTCCTGCGGGGTCTTCACGTAATAGCCGGTGCCCTCGAACTTGAACCGGTCGGGATCCGCCAGGTTCGTGCCGGTCTGCACGCAGAGCAGGGCCTCATGCGCCGTGGCGTCGCCCTCCCGCGCGTAGTGCAGGTCGTTGGTGGCCAGGTAGGGCAGCGCGAGGTCCCTGGCGATCCGCCGCAGGCCGGCGGCGGACCGCCGCTCGACGCCGAGGCCGTGGTCCATGAGCTCGACGAAGAAGTTCTCCGCGCCGAAGATGTCCCGGTAGGCGGCGGCCGCCTCCAGGGCCTGCCGGTCCTGCCCGAGCCGCAGCCTGGTCTGCACCTCGCCGCCGGGGCAGCCGGTGGTGGCGATGATGCCCTTGGCGTACCGGGCGAGCAGCTCGCGGTCCATCCGGGGCTTGCGGAAGTAACCCTCCAGGGAGGCCAGCGAGGCGAGCCGGAACAGGTTGTGCAGCCCGGAGGTGGTCTCCGCGAACAGGGTCATGTGCGTGTAGGCGCCCGCGCCGGACACGTCGTCGTCCCGCTGCGCCGGGGTGCCCCAGCGGACCGGCTGCTTGTGCCCGCGGTGCTCGGGCGCGACGTACGCCTCGATGCCGATGACCGGCTTGATGCCGGCCGCCCGCGCCTTGGTCCAGAAGTCGTAGGCGCCGTAGACGTTGCCGTGGTCGGTGATGGCGATGGCCGGCATGCCCGCGCGCTCGCACTCGGCGAACAGGTCCTTCAGCCGCGCGGCGCCGTCCAGCATCGAGTACTCGGTGTGCACGTGCAGGTGCACGAAGGACCGGTTCCCTCCGGTGCCCGCCGAGGCTGCCGCCACCAACATCGCCTCCTTCGGGCATGCGTCACGACGCCCGTTCCGGGCGCTGCGAAAGGGGCCGGGGGAAGTGACCGCCGCGCCGCGCCCGGGGAACTGCCCGGTGAGGCCTCGCTGGCGCGCGCGCCGGTCCGGCTCATCGAGCCTATCGGAACCCGCCGACACCGCGGGCCCGACACTCCGGGCGGTCACCGCCGCTGCGGCGGCGCGGGGGATGGCCTGGCTGATGGCCCCCGCGGCGGCCAGCCCGGCCAGGGACAGGCGGGCCGAGGTGGTATGAACATATCGCCATAACGAACGGCAACGACGAAGGGTGGTCCGGCCGCCATGACCGTTTCGCGGCTGCGAGATATCCCGGGCATCGGCGTGGACGCCGTCGGCGACGCGGCCGACGCAGCGGCGGACCCGGACATCCTGCGCCTGGAGAACCTGGACACCGACCTGCGGCCGCCGCAGGTGGCCCTGGAGATGACCCGCGCGGCCATCGACGACGACGCGGCCAACAGCTACCTGCCGTTCCAGGGGCACCTGGCGCTGCGCGAGGCGGCCGCGGCGCACGTCGGCCGCCTGGCCGGCCGGGCGTACGACCCGGTCACCGGGTGCGTCTGCGTCGCGGGCGGCCTCAACGGCATACTCAACGCGCTGCTGGCCACCGTCGAGCCCGGCCAGGAGGTCGTGCTCTGTGACCCGGTCTACGCCGGGCTGGTCAACCGCGTCCGGCTGGCGGGTGGCGTCCCCCGGTTCGTCCCCGCCGCGGCCACCCCCGGCGGCTGGGACGTGGACCCGGGCCAGCTGGCCGCCGCGGTGAGCCCGCAGACCGCCGCGGTGCTGATGATGGGGCCGTCGATGCCCACCGGCCTGGTCCTGGACGAGCGGCACTGGTCCGCGCTGGCCGGCGCCCTGGAACGCCACCCGGCCTGGCTCATCTACGACGCCGCGATGGAGCGCATCCGCTTCGACGGGCGCCCGCCGAGCCATCCGGCCGCGCACCCGGGCCTGGCCGGCCGGACCATCACCGTGGGCTCGGCCTCCAAGGAACTGCGGCTGATCGGCTGGCGCGTGGGCTGGGTGGTCGGCCCGCCCGAGGTGATCGCCGACATCAACCTGGTGGGCCTGACCAACGTCGTGTGCCAGGTCGGGATCGCCCAGGCCGCCGTGGCGGCCGCGCTGACCGCCCCCGGCGCCGAGGCCGACGTGGCCGCCGCGACCGCGGTCTGGCAGCAGCGCTGCCAGGCCGTCCTGAGCGAGCTGGCCGGCTACCCGGTGGTCCGCCCGCACGGCGGCTGGTCCCTGCTCGTGGATGCCCGGCCGCTCGGGCTCACCCCGGCCGAGCTGTCCCGGCGGCTGTTCGGCGCCAAGGTGGCCGCGACCCCCATGGACGGGTGGGGCCCCAGCGGCCGTCATTACCTGCGGCTGGTGTACGCCAACGAGCCGGCCGGGCGCCTGGCCGGCCTCGGCGACCGGTTCCGGCGCGCGCTCGGGTAGCCCTCCGCCGCCCGGGCTGATCCTCAGCGCAGGTACCTGACGAACCGGACCCGGTCCTGGCCGGGGCCGTCGTAGCCGACGGCCACCGGGACGTTACCGTCCCCGGCCCCCGGCTCGACCTCGAATCCCATCCGGCGGTGAAACGCGATCGAGCCGGTGTTCACCGGAGCGGTCACCGCGCGCACCACCGTCCGCCCGCGCGCGCTGACCGCGTCGAAGAACGCCTCGTAGAGCCGCCGGCCCAGGCCCAGGCCCCGCCCGCCGGGATGGACGCCGACGAAATGGACGTACGCCTCGGCGGGCCGGGACTGGGTCAGGAACCCGACGAGAAACCCGGCCAGCTCGCCGGCCCGTTCCGCGGCGAAGCTGGTGTCCGTGAAGTGCTCGAAGAACAGCCGGGGCAGCATGTCCGCCATCCGCCGGCCGCCCCACCAGTCATCGATCACCGCGATCACGGCGGCGTGGTCGGACGGGCGGAGCGGGCGCAGGGCTATCTCCGGGGCGCTCATGGTCTAAGCCAAGCCCTCCGGGGGCGTGTCGCGCCAGCGGACGGCCCGGATCGAGGGCAGGCTCAGCACCACCAGGCTGCCGAGCACCGCCCAGGCCGCGCCGGCGCCCAGCACCCGCCCCGGCCCGGCCAGCGCGGCGGCCGGCCCGGCGATGACCAGCCCGAGCGTGCCCGGGCCGAACGCGCCGAAGGTGGCGAACGAGCTGGCCCGGGACAGCCGGCCCGGCGGCACCTGCTGCTGCAGCGTGGTGCTCCAGAAGGTGCTGAACAGCGCGCTCGCGACGCCGGCCGCCAGCGCGCCGGCGGCGACCGCGCCCGCCGGGGCCCGCCCGGCGAGCAGCAGGCAGGGTACCGGGAACCCGAGGGTGGCCAGGGCGGCGGCCACGAGCGGGCGGCGCGGCCTGCGGCCCAGCGCGGCCAGGCCGCCCAGGATCGCCCCGGCGCCGTTCGCCGCCATCACCAGTCCCCAGGCCCGGGCGCCGCCCAGGTAGGCCTGCGCCAGGACCGGCCCGAGCACCAGGTACGGCGCCCGCGTGATGAGGTTGTACAGCGCGAACTGCACGGTCGTCACCCACAGCCACGTCCGCGACCGGAACTCGGTCCAGCCCTCGGCCATCTCCCGCAGCAGCGACCGGCCGGGCAGGTGAGTCGCCCGCGACAACCGCAGCCCGCCGAGCGCGATCACGCTCACCCCGTAGCTGGCCGCGTCGATCGCGACCACCACGGCCGGCCCCGCGGCCGCCACGAGCAGCCCGGCCAGCGCAGGGCCGGCGATGCCCGCCGCCGACCTGGCCAGGCCCAGGAGCGCGTTCGCGCTGCCCAGCTCGTCCCGCGGCGTGATCTCGACGGTGAGCCCGTCGAGGGCCGGCCCGAAGAAGGCCTCCCCGACGCCGACCAGCGCGGCCAGCGCCGCGATCAGCCAGATGCCCGGCCGGCCCGCCAGCAGCGATGCGGCCAGCGCCGCCTGCGCGGCGCTGCGCAGCAGGTCGGAGCCGAGCATGACCGGACGCCGCCCCAGCCGGTCGGCCAGCACGCCGCCGCCCAGCACCAGGGCCACCTGCGGCAGGATCTGCGCCGCGATCACGTAACCGACATCGGTCGCGGACCCCCCGTTGCCGAGCACCGCGAACGTCACCGCGACCGCGGACATCGAGGTACCGAGCAGCGAGGTCACGTACCCGGCGTAGAACCGGCGGAAATTGCGCCCGCGCAACACGCTCGCCCGGGACGCGAGGCCGGCGAGCCGGGACGGATCCCGCGGAGGCCGGTCCTTCTCGCGCAGTCCGCCGCTGCCCATGAGCCAGTGCCCGCCAAGACCGCGCGCCGGTCGTTACCCGTTATTAACCGCGAGCGCGCGCTCGATGAAGGCGAGGCGGTCGGCGGCTTCGGCTATGGCCTTCGCGGCCGGCTTGCCGTGGCCGTGCCCGGCCGAGGCCTCCACCCGCAGCAGGACAGGCGCGTCGGCTCGCTGCGCCTCGCCGAGCGCGGCCGCGAACTTGTAGGAGTGGCTGGGCACCACGCGGTCGTCGTGATCTCCCGTGGTGAGCAGCGTCGCCGGATAACGGCCCGGCCGCACGTTGTGCAGCGGCGAGTACCGCCGCAGCCACCGGTGGTGCTCGGGATCCTCCGGGTCTCCATATTCGGTCTTCCACAGCCAGCCGACCGTGAACTGGTGGAAGCGGAGCATGTCGAACACCCCGACATCGGCCACGGCCGCGCCGAACAGCTCGGGATGCTGGGTGAGGCAGGCGCCCACCAGCAGGCCGCCGTTGGACCCGCCGTTGATCGCGATGCGATCCGCCCTCGACCAGCCCGAGCTGGCCAGCCACCGGGCGCAGGCGCAGAAATCATCGAAGACGTTCTGCTTGTTCGCCAGCTTCCCCGCGTCGTGCCAGGCCCGGCCGTACTCGCCGCCGCCGCGCAGGCTGGCCACGGCCAGCATCCCGCCGCGTTCCAGCCAGACGGCCCAGCCCGCGCTGAAGGACGGGGTGGTGCAGGCCCCGACCCCGCCGTACCCGTACAGCAGCACGGGGACGTCGCCGCGGCGGGCCAGGCCGCGGCGGCGGGTGAGGAACAGCGGCAGCCGGGTCCCGTCCGCGGACCTGACCTCCACGCGCTCGGTGATGAACGCGGCGGGATCCAGCGAGACAGCCGAGGGGCGCGCCAGCGCGGTCTGGCCCGAGCGCAGGTCGTGGCGGTACAGCCGGCCCGACTCGGTGAACGACACGACCTCGAAGTGGACGATGTCGCTCTCCGGCGTTCCCGTGATCAGCTCGTGCCCGACCGCGCTTCCGCCCAGGGTGCAGAGCCCAGGCAGCGGGATGTCCCGCACGAGCGTGCCGTCGAGCTCGAACACCCGCAACCGCGAGCAGGCCTCGCGCAGGTAGTGGCAGACCAGGCGGCCGCCGAAGAAGTGGGCCTCGAGCAGCGTGTCGTCGGCGGCCGGGACCACCTCGTGCGCGGCCGGACGGGCCGGGTGCGGGCCGGCGGGGCCCTCGCAGTCGATGGCGACTATCCGGCGCTTGTCGGCGCCGTCGTCGGTGAGCAGGTAGAACGTGGTCCCCTCGCTGGCCACCACCTCGGCCAGCCGGTCGCCGGCCGGGACCAGGACCCGCCAGCCTGCCGCCCGGCGCTGCAGGTCGAGCACCCGCACCTCGGCCCCGGGACCGATGCCGCGGCTGAGGGACAAGACGAGATAGCGTCCATCGGCACTGACCGTGACCTCGGGATACAGGGCCGCGTCGGCCGGGGCGACGACCAGTTCGTCGGCGCGCTGCGAGGTGCCGACCCGGTGGAAGAAGATCCGCTTCGCCCCGCTCTCCTCCCGGTACTCCCGGCCGGGGCGAGGCGGCGTCATCGCGGCGTAGTAAAAGCCCGTGCCGTCCTTGTCCCACTCGGCGCGGGTGGACTTGCACCAGTTCAGGGCGTCGCCCAGGTCGGCTCCTGAGGCCACGTCCCGCAGGCGCCAGGTCAGCCAGTCCGATCCGGACGCGGACGTGGCGTACGCCACCTTCGCCCCGTCCGGGCTGACGCTGATGGCGCTCACCGCGACCGTGCCGTCCGCGGCCAGGACGTTCGGGTCCAGGAGCACGCGGCCCTCGGCGTCCGGGGCGTCCATCGTGCACAGGACCGGCTGGTTCTGCCGTCCCGGGTTGCGCACGGCGAACCAGCGTCCGCCCCGCTCGAACGGAACCCCGGACCGGGCGAAATCCCAGCTCTCGGTGAGCCGGGAGCGGATCACCTCCCGGGCGGGCAGGCTGGCCAGGTGCGCCCGCGTGAGCTCGTTCTGCGCGGTGACCCAGGCGGCCGTCTCGGGGCTGGCGCCGTCCTCCAGCCACCGGTAAGGATCGCGGTCTTCTCCTGCCGCCGCAGCGGATTTACTGCGATTATTGGCCGGAGGAATTACCAATTCTGACATGTTTCTCACCATGCCATAATGCCATCGCTGAATGCAACTCAGGAATGCGGCAAGCATGATCCCGGGAAATGCTTACCGCAGTAAATGCACTCGCCGGCGCGATTATGCTGAAGGCGACGATGAGCACGCGCAGCGGCCTGCTGCGCGGGAAGCCGAACGGAGGCCCGCCGTGCGTCCGCGCCAGGAGGCCGTGATCGCGCAGCGGCCGGGCCCGGCTCCGGGGCCGGGGCCCGTGCCCGCGCCGGTGGAGTACGCGGTGGCGGTCGACCGCTATCTCGCTGAGGCGTCGCTGGGCGCCGCCTCCCGCCGGGTCTACCGGATCTCGCTGACCAGCTGGGCCTGGGCGCTCGTCGGGCGCCCGGCGCCCTGCGGTGCCGGGCGCCGGGGGGCGGTGCCGCCGGTCGTGCCGCTGGCGCTGCTCGACAGCGAGGACGCCGGGCCCCGGCTGGCCGCCGCGCTGGCCGGCCGCCGGAACGCGACCGACCAGCGCACCGTCAACCGTGAGCTGTCCGCGCTGCGCAGCGCGGTCGCCTGGTGGCAGGACCACGAGTGGATCAGCGGGGATCCCACCGCCGGGCTGCACCACGTGGCCGGGCGCGCGGCGCCGCTGCCCGCGCTCACCACCGGCCAGGTCGCCGGCCTGTTCCAGGCCGGCGCCGCGCTGCGTGAGCACGCCTTCTGGCGGGTGATCTACGACTCCGCCGCGACGGCGGGCGACGTCCTCGCCCTGGACGCGGGCCGCCTGGACCTGGCCGGTGGCCGCGCGGCGGCCGGGCCGCCGCGCCACGGTGACGGCTGGATTCGCTGGCGCGAGGGCACCAGCCGGCTGCTCGGGTGGCTGCTCGCGGGCCGCGCCTGCGGCCCGGTGTTCCTGACCGACCGGCGGGCGCCGGCCGGCGCCGCGGCCGGGGACGTCTGCCCGGTCACCGGCCGGGCCCGGATGTCCTACCGGCGGGCCGCGGAGATCTTCACCGCCGCTACCCGCCCGCTCGACCCGGCGGGCCGGGGCTGGACGCTGGGCCAGCTGCGCCAGGCCGGCCGCGAGGCCCGCGCCGTGGCCGGCTGACCCGCGCCTAGCGGCCGGCCTCCCCGGCCTGAGGGTCTGCGGGAGCGCCCGCGTCGACCGTGCCCGCGGTGCGCCAGTACTCGCCATGGTCGCGGGACAGGAATCCCTCGTCGACCAGGTACCTGCGCAGCGCGGCGTAGTCGTGGTGGAGCCGGGCCAGGAAGGAACTCACCACGCGCTCCGGGTAGCGCACCCCCGGCTCGAACCCCTGCGCCACGGCGTCGAGCAGCAGCCGGCGCCTGGCCAGCCGGGCCGGGATCGTGACGATCCGGCCGTCTCGCACGAAAACCCGCAGCCGGTCGTTGCTGAGCAGCAAGCCGACCACCTGGTCCGTGTCAAGGTCCGCCATCGCACCAAGTCTGGCACCGCCGCCCGGCCGGCCGCGCGGGGATAAATTCGGCGCCCGCCCCCGGCCCGGCCCGGTTAGCCGCGCGGCGCGGCTTCGGCGTCGCCAGCCAGCGATCTTGAAATGCTCGTGACCGGGTCGCCGCCGATGGGGGCGACCCGGAGCCGCCCGGCCTTTAATTCGTGTGGCTGACATTGAGCCTTTTTCATCCTCCCCTGGACTGCCCACGGACTCTGGGCCTGAGGTCGACGGATGAAAAAGGTTCATTTCTTCCGGGGGGCTTAATGTCCGGGGATAATAATGGGAATAGCAAGCCGCGGCGCCCATGGTTCGGTCCCGAGCGCGTCGGCTACGGGCCATCACCCGGCTCAGCCGGGATCGGCCGCGCGGATGCGTCAGGATTCCGCGGCGAGCAGGTCGAGCGCGTGCGCCAGGTCGGCCGGGTACCGGCTGGTGAACTCGACCGGGCGGCCGTCGGCCGGATGGGCGAAACCGAGCCGCACCGCGTGCAGCCACTGCCTGCTCAGCCCGAGCCGCGCGGCCAGCACCGGGTCCGCGCCGTAGAGGCGGTCGCCGACGCAGGGATGCCTGATCGCTGCCATGTGCACCCGGATCTGGTGCGTGCGCCCGGTCTCCAGGGCGATCTCGGCCAGGCTCGCGGCGCGGAACGCCTCCAGCGTGTCGTAGTGCGTGACCGACGGGCGGCCGCCGGCCACGACGGCGAATCTGCCGTCGCCGGACGGGTGGCGGCCGATCGGGGCGTCGACCGTGCCGCGCAGCGGATCGGGGTGCCCCTGGACCAGGGCGTGATAGACCTTGTCCACCTCACGGTCCCGGAACGCGCGCTTGAGCGCGCTGTAGGCCCGTTCGCTCTTGGCCACGACCATCAGCCCTGAGGTGCTGGCATCCAGCCGGTGCACGATGCCCTGCCGCTCCGCGGCGCCGCTCGTGGCGAGGGAGTGACCGGCGGCAAGCAGGCCTTGCAGGACCGTCGGGCCGGTCCAGCCGGGCGTCGGGTGGGCGGCCACGCCGGGCGGCTTGTCGACGACCACGATGTCGTCATCCTCATACAGCACCGTGAGACCGGGAACGGCTTGCGGGCTGGGCTGGGCGAGGGCCGGCTCCGGCAGCGTGACCTCCAGCCACTCCCCCGCCGACACGCGGTCGGACTTCGCGGCCTGGCGTCCGCCGATGAGGACCGAGCCATCGCCGATCATTTCCGCCGTCCTGGCCCGGGACAGGCCGAACATCCGGGCCAGCGCGGAGTCGAGGCGCTCGCCGTGCAGTCCCTCGGGGACGGGCACCCGGCGCTGGCCGGGCTGCGTCATCGGCTACCGCCGTCCGGGGCGCCGGTGCCGTGGGGGGTCCGCTCAACCCGGGTTCCCTCGATACGCACCCCGCGCAGCGCCAGCAGCAACCCCAGCGCGATGCCGCACACGAGCGCCGAGTCGGCCAGGTTGAACGTCGGCCAGTGCGGCAGCTGGATCCAGTCCACCACCCAGCCGCGCAGCGGTGCGGGAGCGCGGAATAGCCGGTCGGTCAGGTTCCCTGCGGCGCCGCCGAGCACCAGGCCGAACGTCACCGCCCACGGCACGCTCCGGATCCGCGACGCGGAGCGCAGGATGAAGACGACCACGCCGACCGCGATCACGCTGTAGACCACGGTCAGCGACGTCCCGATGCCGAACGCGGCGCCAGGGTTGCGGTACAGCGTCAGCGTCAGCACCCCCGGGATCAGGGAGATTTTCTGTTCTTCGGACAGATTCGCCACCACGAGGATCTTGGAGGTGATGTCGGCGGCGAGAACGAGCAGGGCGATCAGGAGCACTATGGCCACCCGGCCCCGCGGCGCGGCCTTGGCCGGCGGCTCGGGCGGACCAGGGGACCCAGCGCCGCCAGCTGGCCGCGGCCCGGTCAGCGGCGCTCCTCGCGTTGCTTGCAGGTCACGCACAGGACCGCGCGCGGGAAGGCTTGCAGCCGGGCCTTGCCGATCGGCTCGCCGCACGATTCGCAGGTGCCGTAGGTGCCCTCGTCGATCCGGGCCAGGGCCCGCTCGGTCTGCGCCAGGAGCTCCCGGGCGTTGTGGGTCAGGGCGAGCTCATGCTCCCGCTCGTACGTCTTCGCGCCCACGTCCGCCTGGTCATCCCCGGCGTCGCCGACCGCGTCACCGAGCCGGGAGGCGATGTCCGACTCGGACCGCTCGATGTCCGCGCGCAGTTCCGCCGCCTCCGTGGAAAGCTCGTCTCGCACCTTGGCCAGCTCGGCCTCGGTCCAGCGCCGCTCCCCCGGCCGCACCGGAAGCGCGGCAGCGCCCGAGTGCGCTGCAGCGGTCATCACGGCCTCCCTCGGGTGCACCTAGCTAATGATCTTCGTTGTGAGCAGTCACGAGAGGATAAGTGGTTACCGGGGGCTACCGCAAACCGCCCGCCGGCGGGCGGCCGCGGGGCCGCCATCGTACCGCCCGCCGCGCGGCCGCGCGGGCCGGGGCGGGCGGGCAGCCATGGGCTATTCTGGCCTTCCGGCCTGGAGGCCCGGACCTGGCCGACGCGACAACCCGCGAGAGGCCGCCGCCATGCCGCGCCCGGATGACCCGCCCGTCGCGAAGCCGCCCTTCCCTGAACTGCCCGCGGTCGTCGACCTGCCGGCGATCGAGCGCGAGGTGCTGGCCCGCTGGCGGGACGGCCGGGTCTTTGAGCGGTCCCTCGAGCAGACGGCGGCCGGGAAGCCGTGGACGTTCTACGAGGGTCCGCCTACGGCGAACGGCAAGCCGGGCGTTCACCACGTGGAGGCCCGGGTCCTCAAGGACCTGTTCCCCCGCTTCAAGACCATGCAGGGATTCCACGTGCCGCGCCAGGGCGGCTGGGACTGCCACGGCCTGCCGGTCGAGGTCGCCGTGGAGCAGGAACTCGGCCTGTCGGGAAAAAAGGAGATCGAGGCCTACGGCATCGCGGAGTTCAACGCCCGATGCCGCGAGTCGGTGCTGCGGCACGTGGACGCGTTCGAGGAGCTCACCGAGCGCATGGGCTACTGGGTCGACCTGCAGCGGGCCTACCGCACCATGGACCCGGACTACATCGAGTCGGTCTGGTGGTCGCTGAAGGTCGTCTTCGACCGGGGCCTGCTGATCCGGGACTACCGGATCAGCCCCTACTGCCCGCGGTGCGAGACCCCGCTGTCCGACCATGAGATGGGCCAGCCCGACGTCTACCGGACGGTATCCGACCCGTCGGTCACGGTCCGCTTCCCGCTGCTCACCCTCCCCGACGGCGCGGATCCGCAGCTCAGCGGCGCTGACCTGCTGGTGTGGACGACCACGCCGTGGACGCTCGTGTCCAACACCGCGGTGGCCGTCCACCCCGACGAGACCTACGTGGTCGCCCGCAACCCCGACGACAGCGACCGCGTGGTCGTGGCCGAGGCCCTGTTCGCCCGGGTGCTCGGCGAAGGCTGGGATGTCGTCGCGCGGTTCCCGGGCACCGAGCTGGCCGGGGCCACCTACCGTCCCCCGTTCCGGCTGGTGCCCATTCCCGGCGCGCACCGGGTGGTGGCGGGATCGTTCGTGACCACCGAGGACGGGACCGGACTGGTACACCTGGCCCCGGCGTTCGGCGCGCCCGACCTGGAAGCCGGGCGGGCGCACGGCCTGCCGGTCGTCAACCCGATCCGCGGCGACGGCCGCTTCGAGGACACCGTGCCGCTGGTCGGCGGGATGTTCTTCAAGGACGCCGACCCGGCGCTGGAGAGCGACCTCGACGACCGTGGCCTGCTGTTCGGGTCGGGACGCCACGAGCACAGCTACCCGCACTGCTGGCGCTGCCACACCCCGCTGATGTACTACGCCCAGCCGTCCTGGTTCATCCGCACCACCGCGATCAAGGACCAGATGCTGGCCGAGAACGAGAAGACCACCTGGCACCCGGAGACGATCAAGGAGGGCCGGTACGGCGAGTGGCTGCGTAACAACGTGGACTGGGCCCTGTCCCGGACCAGGTACTGGGGTACCCCGCTGCCGCTGTGGGTGTGCCCGCAGCAGCACGTGACCCCCGTGGGATCACTGGCCGAGCTGTCCGAGCTGGCCGGCCGCGACCTGACCGGGCTCGACCCGCACCGCCCCTACGTGGACGAGGTGGTGCTCACCTGCCGGCAGTGCGGAAGCCAGGCGCGCCGGGTGCCCGAGGTGATCGACGCCTGGTATGACTCGGGGTCGATGCCGTTCGCGCGGGTCGGGGCGCCGCTGCGCAACGAGGCCGCGTTCGAGCGGGCGTTCCCGGCGCAGTTCATCTGCGAGGCGATCGACCAGACCCGCGGCTGGTTCTACTCGCTCATGGCGGTCAGCACGCTGGTGTTCGGCCGGTCCTCCTATGAGACGGTCGTCTGCCTCGGCCTGGTGGTCGACGAGCGCGGGCGCAAGATGAGCAAGCACCTGGGCAACGTCCTGGAGCCGATCCCGCTCATGGACGCGCACGGCGCGGACGCGCTGCGCTGGTTCTTCGCGGCGTCCGGCTCGCCGTGGGCCACCCGCCGGGTGGGGCACGACGCGCTCGAGGAGATCGTGCGCAAGGTCCTGCTCACCTACTGGAACACCGTGTCCTTCCTGGTGCTCTACGCGAACGCCGCGGCGGCCGCGCCGGGCGGGGCCTGGGATGCCCGGCCGCGGCCCGGGGCGCCTCCGGCCGCCCGGCGACCGGTCCTCGACCGGTGGCTGCTGAGCGAGCTGCACGCGCTGGTGCGCGACGTCACGACCGCCCTGGAGGGGTTCGATTCCGCTGCGGCGGGCCGCCGGATCGGCGCGTTCATCGACGACATGTCCAACTGGTACGTCCGCAGGTCCCGGCGCCGGTTCTGGGAGGGCCCGGGCACGGCCGGCGGCGCAGCGGCCTTCGCGACGCTGTATGAATGCCTGGAGACGCTGACCAGGCTGATGGCCCCGGTGACCCCGTTCCTGGCCGATTACCTCTGGGGCGTGCTCCGGGCCGAGGGCTCTCCCGACTCGGTGCACCTGGCGTCCTGGCCGACCGCGGACACCGGGCTGATCGACGACGGCCTCTCCGAGCGGATGGCGCTGGTCAGGCGCCTGGTGGAACTCGGCCGCTCAGCGCGGGCCAGCGCGGCGGTGCGGGTCCGCCAGCCGCTCCCGCGCGCGCTCATCGGCGCGGCCGGCTTCGATGACCTGCCGGGCGAGCTGCGGGCCCAGATCGCCGAGGAGCTCAACGTCCGCGAGCTGGACACGCTCACCGCGGTGGCCGGGGACCTGGTGGACTACACGGTGAAGCCCAGCTACCGCGCCCTCGGCAGGCGTTTCGGCCAGGGAACTCCGGCGGTGGCCGCGGCGGTCGAGGCGGCGGATGCGGCCGGGCTGGCCGCCGAGCTGCGCTCAGCGGGCAAGACGTCGGTCATGGCGGAGGGGGCGCGGGTGAGCCTCGGGCCCGATGACGTGATCGTGACGCAGGTGCCCCGCTCCGGGTGGGCGGTGGCGTCCGCCGGCGGCGAGACGGTGGCGCTAGAGATCGCGATCACGCCGGAACTGCGCCGCGAGGGTCTCGCGCGCGAGGTCGTCCGGCTGGTACAGGACGCGCGGAAGGCCGATGGCCTGGACGTCAGCGACCGGATATGGCTGCGCTGGAGCACCGGGGATCCCGAGCTCGCTGCGGTCATGACCGAGCACGGGGCCATGATCAGCGCCGAGGTGCTGGCCGTCGACTACGGGCCTGCAGCCGGCGATGGCGGGTATCAGGACGCCAGTGAGCACGGCGATGCCGGCCTGGGGCTGGTGTTCTGGCTCCGCCGTGCCGAACCCGGAGATTAGGCCCGCAATCGCGGGGTGCCCGGCGCGCTAGTCGCCGGCTAGTTGCTGCTCGGGCCGGCAGGCCTTGCAGGGGACGCAGCCGGCCTCCTCGGCCGCGCGCAGGGTCATGGATTCGAGGTCTTCGGGCCCCATGAAGCGGATCAGGATGCACCCGCTGCGGTGGTACCGGCCGATGCCCTGGACGATGATGACCCCGGTGTCCGGGCCGCGCCGGCGCGATCCGCCGCCCGGTGCGGAATCCGCGGCGCCCGTTCCGGCAGCGGTGGTTCCCGGAGGGGCAGCCGTTTCGCTGGCAGCGGTCGTTCCCGGTGGGGTGGCCGTTTCGGCCGGGCCCGGTTCAGCGGCAGCGGTGGTTCCCGGAGCACCGCCCGCGGGCGCCGCGCCCCGCGTCCCGGCGGGGTCCCTCGCCGGCGGCGCCTCAGCCGCCGCGGCCTGCTCGGGTTCGGCGGTCTCGGCTCGCCCGCCCGACCGGAGGGCCGCCGCGGCGGCCGCCACGGCCGCCTTCGTCGCCTCATTCGCCCGGCCGGCCTCGTCAGCGCTGGCCGTCCTCTCAGCGCCGGCGCGCTCACGCGGCTGATCATCGACCGGGCCTCCGCCGCCCGCCGCAGGCTGGGCGCGCTGCCAGAAGCCGACCCACGCTGCCTCCTGTGGGGCCTGCCGGGCGGCAGGCTCGGCAACCGGCGGAACCTCCCGGGCGGCAGGCTCGGCAGGCTGCGGAACCTCCCGGGCGGCAGGCTCGGCCGGGCGTTCCGGCGGGAGGTCCGGGCGCTGTGAGGTTTCCGGGCGGTCCGGGCCTTCGGGGGCCGGGGCCTGGCCGCTGGCGGCCTGCCCGGCCAGGGCCTCGGGCCGGCCGGCCGGCTCCGCCGCCGCGGCGGTCGCCGCTGCCTCGCCGGCCGCCGCCTCGCGGGCTGGCGCCTCAGCTTCCCTGGCCGGGCCCGCCGCCGTGGCCGCGGGCGCCGCGACCTCGCGGGCCGGCGCCGCGGCGCGGCCGGCCGGGGCATCTCCGAAGACGTCGCCGCGCCAGATCACCACGCCCACGATCAGCATCACCGCGGCCAGCGCGGCCACTCCTATGGACAGGTAGACCAGCAGCAGGCTGTTGGTGAGCACGCCCCCGATGAGCAGCCCCAGGGCCACGAGCACGACCGTGAGTACGGCAGCGAACCGGATCACAGGCAAGCTCCACGGGCAGTAAAAGCCTCACCCGGGCTATCCCCGCAGGCGGGGATAGCCCGGGTGGCGCAGGCTTGGCGGGCAGTGCTAGCAGGGACGCGGCTGAGCACGCCAGCTGGGCGGCCTTGCGGCTAGCGGCGGTCGTGCGGCGCCGCGTCAGCGGGGTGGAACCCGCCGTGGCTCACCGGCTCGGGCGGTGCCGCGTACGAGCCGGTCACGGCTGACTGGCCGCCGCCATTGCGGACGTCCATGCGGCCCACACCGGACGACACCGACGACTGCGGGCCGGCGCCTACGGCCGGAAAGACCCCGCTGTCGGCCGCGCCCGCCTCCAGGTCGCGCAGCTGGCCTTCCAGGTAGGCCTTGAGCCTGCTGCGGTACTCGCGCTCGAAGGCACGCAGGTCATCAACCCGCCGCTCGAGCTCTTCGCGGGACTGCACGAGCGAGCCCATGGCCTGACGGTGCCGTTCCTGGGCGTCGCGTTCCAGGCTCTCCGCGCGGGCGCGCGCGTCGCTGGTGATCTGTTCGGACTGACGGCGTGCCTTGGTCAGGATGTCGTCGGCCTCGCGCCGGGCCCGCCCGAGCGTCTCGTCGGCTTCCCGCCGCGCGTCGGCGATTGCCTGGTCCGCGGTCTGCTGGGCCAGGGCCAGGACCCGCGCCGCGGTGTCCATGTTGTCCTCGGCGGGCCTGGTGGGCATCATGACCGGCTCCGGCGGCCGCACGGGCTCCGGCTCATGGCGCGGCGGTTCCGCCGCCATGAGGTCGGCAGGGGCCTCGGCATGCGGAGCGTTGAGTGCGGGCACCTTGCCCCCGCGCAGCACTTCGGCCAGCTTGGCCCGGAGCTCTTCGTTCTCCTGGATCAGCCGGTCGAGTTCCGCTTCGACCTCGTCGAGGAAGGCATCGACTTCCTCTTCGTCGTAGCCGGGCCTGAGCCTGGTCGTGCTGAACTGCTTGTTCCTCACGTCCGCGGGCGTCAGTGGCATGTCGTCGTCTCCTTGGCGCGTCGAGCTTGGTCCCCAGTGGACGCTACCCGATCAGATCAGCTGCACGGCCTGCAACAGCAGAATTAGCACCAGGAACAGCACCATGAAGCTGAGGTCCAAGGC
>Ga0126381_100000977_pt1 | contig 31163 bp, 31 predicted proteins | sample PanSoiMetPlot_28_FD_96465 | JGI IMG/M metagenome (GOLD analysis project Ga0126381, IMG submission 96465) | Tropical forest soil microbial communities from Panama - MetaG Plot_28 | ecosystem: Environmental > Terrestrial > Soil > Tropical forest > Bulk soil | place: Panama | collected 2016-02-17 | reverse complement strand
TGTAGATGGTTGACCGCCAAGGTGCGTTTCCGGTGAGCGGATTATAAGTATCCACTCCGCAATATGGCAAGCCGCTTGACCGTCCCCAAGCCTCCTTTCTTGTTAAGATGCACAAATCGGCAATACCGGATAGTCCTCCCGCTCCCACTTTCATGGCACAAGGGTAACCAATGACCCACTTGGACAAGCCACTCACGGATCAGGTCGCCGTCGTGACCGGCGCCGGTCGTGGAATTGGCACCGCAATCGCGCGCCGATTAGCCACCCTTGGCGCCTCAACCGTGCTGTGCGGTCGCACGCGCGGACAACTCGAGCAGGCCGCACTGTCAATTAATACAGGTGACTTTCGGGCGGAAGTCATGGAATGCGACGTCACCCTGCTTCAGTCGGTGGAAGCCCTCGCCAGGAACGTCGAGGCGCGATTCGGGCGCACCGACATCCTCGTGAACAATGCCGGCATCGGCGGCTTCTCCCACCCTCTCCATGAATTGACACCGCAGGCATGGGATCAGATTCTCGATACCAATCTGCGCGGCGTCTACTACACCATCCGTGCCTTTGCTCCTACAATGATTCGCGCCCGCGCCGGGTACATCATCAACATTTCATCGCTGGCCGGGAAGAATCCGCTTCCCAACGGCGCCGCATACGCCGCCTCTAAGTGGGGACTGAACGGATTGAGCTATTCGGTCGCGGAAGAGCTGCGTCCTTACAACATCCGGGTCTCGGTGATCTGCCCCGGGTCGACCCACACCGACCTCTCGCCACACACTGGCAAAGATCCGTCCCGCATGCTGCAACCTGATGACGTCGCACACGTCGTCGAAATGCTGGTGACTCAAGCCCCTCAATCCTTTGTGAGCGAAGTTCTGATACGACCAACCCAGAAGCCGTAGCCGCCTGAGCTCTGAGGGCGACAAACTACGATCCCAAACATCCGCCATGATCGGGAAATCTACCGCCGTCAGGTTACTCCCGCAGGACTACTTCTTGAATAGATTGTCGAAGGCGGCGCGCGCATCGGAAGGCTTCGCGCTGGTGGGCGTGGTTGTCTCTTTCTCAGTCGTCACACGGATCGCGTAATACGTGCAGTTGTTCTTAACATCCTTCCGCGGGACCCTCTCGGGGATGGGTTGCATGCACTCGAATCGGCTCGACGGATCGAAGTACATGCATTGTTTGCATGAGTGCAACTCGAACCCGCACTTCGGGCAATTTTCCGGCATCTCCCCCAGGCCGGGCAGGATCGTCCCGCACTGGGAACAGCGCGACACCGTCCGCTTGGCTGGCATTTGCAGCGGCCGTGGGCCGAACGTATCTTTCCGCGCCGGCTTTTCCCCAGACCGCTGTTGTGGCTTGTCCCCGCTGTCCTGGTATCCGTGCTGTCGGTATTTTCGGTCGGACATATCGCCCTGCCTTCCCGGCACATTGTCTCGCTACTCGGCTTGCGCCACAAGAGCCGCTCGCAGCTCCTGTTTACGCGCCGATCCGTCGCGTCTACATCTTTATCCCGACTGCTCTCAATTGTTTTTCCGGGGTACGGGTGCTACGATCTCAGCATAAGATACAGCGAGGAGGAAGACCATGTCGGACAGCAACAGCAACAGTTTCCTCTGGTTTTTAGCGGGTTTGGGAGTCGGCGCGGTCGCCGGCGTTCTCTACGCTCCCCGCTCGGGAAACGAAACTCGTGAAGCCTTGCTTTCCAAGGCAGACGAAGGTCGGGAGTATGTTCGTGAGCGCGCTCGTCAGGCCCGTTCTCAGGCTTCCGATTGGGTTGACCGTGGACGCGATGTCCTGAACCAGCAAAAGGATCAGTTCCGCGCCGCTTATGACGCCGGACGCCAGGCCTACCATCAAGCTACGACTGAGGATAATCCGGCCGCCAAGAATCTGTAGCCGAAGATGCATAGCGCTCCGCCGGTTCCGTCCGTGCCAGACCGGAGCGGAGGTTAACTTATGCCAACTCTCGTGAATGTGTTCATCATTGTGACCGCGGTAGCCGTGGTCATTCAGGCCGGTATTCTTGTAGGCCTATTCGTTGCTGTCCGAAAAACGAGCAAGCGCGTCGAGTCTCTGGCGACCGATGTTCAAACCAAGGCTCTTCCCACCATCGAGACCGCACAATCCATGCTCGTCGAGTTGCGCCCGCGCATCACCGACATCGTCGGCAACGTTGAGGATTCAGCTCGCATGGCGCGCGCCCAGATGGAACGGCTTGACGTCACGGTTTCCGATATCGTCGATCGCACTCGCCTGCAGGTGATTCGCGCCGATGAACTCGTGAATCGCACTATGGACCGGGTCGAAGAAACCAGCGAGCTCGTTCATCGCACGGTCGTCTCTCCCATACGACAACTTTCAGGATTGATGACCGGCCTCAGTGCGGGTCTCGAGTACTTCCTCGGACGCCGCCGTCGTCAGCGTGGCGATGGAGTCGGGGTTCCGCAAGACGAATTGTTCATCTGAGATTTACGACAACACCCGAAGGGCGGCGCGCAGCCGCCCTTTTTCTTTTTGCGCTACTGATTCCGGAGCTAGGAAAGCTCCTTCAAATGCTGCTGAAGATCTCGCAGGCTTCGAGCCATTTCCTTCAGGTTGAATAAGAATGACCAGAAAGGCAGCATCTTGTCGAGGTTGAAAGGTGAGGTCGCCCGCGCGTCACGCAATTCCTGCAGCCTTCGATCGAGATCACGCTCAGTCTTCTCGAGTTGCACCGTGTTGAACTGCGTGTCTCCAATTCGCACTTTGGCGGCCATGCTTGTAAACAGGTTCGACATCTCTTCCGTCAATGCCTTTAGCTCGGGAACCAACGCTTCCACCACCGTCGCGCGCGAATAGAGATCAGTGTCGTGGCAGAGCGCCAAAAGCCGTTGTTTCAGCTGATTCAACTCCTCTACTGCCGCCGCATAGTCGGCATCATTGAATCGGCTGAACGAAGGCTCACTGCGCGCCTCATCGAGAGCTGTGCTTAGTTGATCCGAGCCTTTCGCGATGGCAGATTGCATACCGTCAAATTCACTGTCGGAGCATTTCTCCCGGTTCGCTGGATTCGTTGTCGCCGCATACAGCTTTCCTGCCTCCTGCAGAAACTTCGCAATCTCCGTTCGTAAGCCATCTCGCGCGCGGACTGGCCACAACAAAATCCCCACCAGAAACGCCACGATCGCGCCTATGACCGTGTAAAGCACGCGCAGCCACACCAAGTGAAAGGGCTGCTGTTGAGAACTCAACAACAGCACCAGCGCCGCGGTAAATCCGGCCGCGCTGAAACTCGGATGTAGCGTCGTCAGGAACGCAAACAGGGTCGCGAGCACGAACAAAACAATTCCTGTCCGCACGACGCCAGAGCCCACCAGTGGCATAAGGATTCCCGCCGCCAGTGCCCCGACTGTCGATCCCGCCGTTCGGTACAAAGCCGCTTTCCAGGAAGCGCCCAGGTTCGCTTGCGTCACCACGAGCGCCGTGAAAACCGCCCAATAACCTTCGGGCAAATGAAAGTGGATGTAAATCGCGTAGGTGATCAGCCCGGCGGCGCCGGTCTTTAAACCTTGCTTGATGTGTCGTGATTCTCGCGTCCAGAAAGTAGGTGGCTTCTCGGGATGGGGAGCTGCGAAACGGGTCGAACCGGCCAACGCCATAACGGTCTCGGGATTATATTCCCGTGGAACTTCGCGAGCCGCGGACGGCTTTGTGAATGGAAACTTCGATCGAGCAAAATCGAGCGGTCGGTATCGAAGGTAAGCTAACAGCTAGCGGCTAGTAGCTAGCAGCAGTGTTCACCCAATCCAACCTCCGCCCACTACCACTTCGCCGTCATAGAAAACGGCAGCCTGTCCCGGCGTGACAGCCCTTTGCGCTTCGTCGAATGTGACAAGAACTTCGTCATCGCCAGGGTTCTCCAATATCGCAGGCGCGGGCTCATGACGATGCCGTATCTTCACGCTCACACGCATCGGCTTTTCAACATCGGCAACTGAGATCAGGTTCACCCGCCGCGCACGCAGTGTCTTCGAGTAAAGCTCGTCGCTTCCACCCACCACTACCTGCCCGGCGTCTCCCTTGATCTGGATCACGTACAGTGGCGATCCGGTCGCCACGCCCAGTCCCTTGCGCTGCCCCACCGTGAAGTTGTGAATACCGTCATGCTCACCGATCACTCGCCCATCGGTTGTGACCAACTCACCCGACGTATCCGGCAACGACTCGCCCTGCTCCGCCAGATATGCATCGAGAAAGCGCTTGTAGTCACCACCGGGCACGAAACAGATCTCCTGCGAGTCAGGCTTCTCTGCGATCGCCAGCCCCTGTGCTCTTGCCAGCTCGCGAACCTCGGGCTTCGTCATCCCACCCAGCGGAAAAATCGTCCGGCTCAACTGCTCCTGCGTCAGCCCGAACAGGAAATAGGTCTGATCCTTGGCCGTATCCACAGGCCGCTTCAGCAGCCAACGTTCGCGTACCGTGTCGAACTCGACGCGCGCATAGTGACCGGTCGCCAGCATATCGGCGCCGATCTGCCTCGCCACGATGAGCAACTGATCGAACTTCAGATGGTTGTTGCACAAACTGCAAGGAATCGGTGTTCGACCTGACAGATACTCCTGCACAAACGGACGCACGACTTCGCGCTCGAAACGCTCTTCGTGATTCACCACGTAATACGGAATTCCGATCGCCTGGGCTACACGCCGCGCATCGTAGACATCGTCGAGCGAGCAGCAGCGCCCCTGCACCTGCTCGGGCATGCCCTCGCGGCCAGCTAGCCGCCGCTGGTTCCACAACTGCATCGTCAGGCCAATGACGTTATTCCCCTCCGCACGCAGCATCGCCGCCACGGTCGAGGAATCGACCCCGCCCGACATCGCTACCGCAATGGTCTTTGAATTCTCCAACTGCTGCCCTTTCTCAAGATTGTTCGCCGCAATGCCCCACCCATCTTATTCTGTTTACTGAACGGAAGAACGACCTCGCGCATGTGCGCCGTTTTACCTTTGCTCGAAGCCTGGGTGCAGCCATTCAATCGCGTTCTTTGCGATTGAGTGGGGTCGTTAACGACTAACCACCGACAACTGCCGACTGCCATTCCACACCGGAGACAACTCCCGCAACCGAGCCACGGTCTCTGGCACCAGTCCGATCGCATAATCGACATCTTCGTCTGTATTTTGTTTTCCGAGACTGAACCGAACGCTTGCTCGCGCCCGATCTGCCCCAATTCCCATCGCCAGCAGCACGTGCGAAGGCTCAATCGCTCCGGACGAGCATGCCGCTCCCGTCGAAACGGCCAGCCCCTTCAAATCCAGCGCAATCACCAGGGCCTCGCCTTCGATCGAGTCAAAATGCACGCTCGAAGTACTAGCGACTCGCGGCGCTCCCCCGCCATTCACGCCTGTGCATTCCAGGTTCAACAGGGCGCGTTCCAGCCGATCGCGCATGGCCGCCATCTTTCGATCGGCGCCTTGCTCCAACTCACGCTTCGCCACTTCGGCCGCTTTCCCTAGTCCCACGATTCCCGGAACATTTTCCGTACCCGCGCGACGCGAGCGCTCGTGGCGGCCCCCATACATCATTGGCCGAAGCTCAGTTCCCTTCCGAACATAGACCGCTCCAATTCCCTGCGGCGCGTGAATCTTGTGTCCCGAAATCGACATCAGATCGCACCCAATCTGCGTCACATCGAGCGCCACTTTGCCCGCTGCCTGCACCGCGTCCGTATGAGAATAAACGTCGGCCTCCGCCGCGATCTTCCCGATCTCTTCGACCGGCTGCAGGACGCCCGTCTCATTGTTCGCCATCATCACGGTGATCAGCTTCGTGTTGGGACGGAGTGCCCGACGTACTTCATCGGGATCAACAACGCCTCGCCCATCCACGGGCAGAAACGTGACCTCGCACCCTTCCGACTCTAGTTGCTTGCACGCATTCAATACCGCGTGGTGCTCGACCTGCGACGTGATTACATGGTCGCCTTCGTCAACAGTTCCGAAGATCGCGAGATTGTCGGCCTCCGTTCCACCGCTCGTGAAGACGACTTCCGACGCTCGGCATCCAAGCAACGCAGCGACAGACTCCCGCGCCCGCTCCACCGCCCCTCTCGCTTCTTGACCGTGATGATGAATCGACGACGCATTCCCGAACTGCTCCCCAAAGTACGGACGCATGGCATCCAGCACTTCCGGAAGCACCGGTGTGGTTGCGCTGTTGTCGAGATAAACACGCCGCATAAGAAGAATCCTGCCCTTCTATTCTACGATGAGATGCAGGAAATAAGCGGGGTCGACGAGCCTTTGCAGGTCTTTCCGGGCTCGCGAAATTAACAAAGAAAACTCAGGGCGGCAGAGCGCCGCCCCATAAAAACTACTCCCGATTCGACGCCATCTCGGGTCGTTTCTCCGAGATCGTGAAGTTCACGCTCGCCGTCCCATTCGACGGTACCTTCACTCTCTTCGTCCACTCCACCGGATCCGAGAACGTCGGACGCGAGACGCGCATCTGCGTCATAACGTCGTAGACCGTGCCCTGACCCGTGACCTTCCAGCCTTCGTGCCACGCCTCGATCTCGTACTCACCGGGCGGCACATTGGTCAGTTTGAAATTGCCATCGTCGTCCGTCACCGCGTAATAAGGATGCGCGACCACGATCATCTCGGCATTCATCCAGACATGGCCCGCATTGCATCGCAGATCTACGATTCCATTCCGGTTCATGGTGCGGCTGACCGTCTGGTTGGCGAAAGGAAATGGCAGGTTGTAATCCGACGCGCCCGACATGTGCACGGTATGCAGGATCGGGTCACTGCTCTTGATCCGCAGCGTGCCGTCGGTCGGCACCAGCAAAACGTGCGGCTCATAGCGGCACGTCTTCTGGTTCAGGAATTGATGTTCCTCCGGCAAATCCATCGCTTTGCCTTTGGAAATATCTTTCAGAAAGACTACCGTGTTCGCGACGCCGCCGTTTGCTGCAACAATCAAACGCTCTAGGTCGCGCTTTTTCTGCCCCTGCGGATCGCAGACTTCAGGATCCTTATTGATCGCCACCATCGAACCCTTTGGAACCGGGCCCGACCATTTCACGGTACCAGTGATCGTCCCGCCATCATTGACGGTGATGACTTGATAGCCCGACTGTGCACTTCCCCTCGTCGCCCATAACAAAACAAACAATGCGAGCGCGACGGCTAACCTCGATTGCTTCATAACCGCTCCTCTCAGAGGGTTCATCGCTTCCCCGCGATGAAACTCAGAGTCGGCTGTCGACATTCCCTCGTATGTCGCAGTCCTGGCGGCACCTGTCGTGTTTCGGATTTGACCCCTTACTCCCGGACTCCAACCGGGGCGTCTCCCCTCACACAGACGCAACTGCCATGTTTGCAGCCTATTAACAGACGCCCACCCCCTCAAGTACCAAAGGTCTAGTTACCATGGCGCACTCCACAACGCCCTGAAGACGATTGTTCAAAAATAAGTACTTAGCGGCCTCGAAGCTCTACGATAGCAAATCGTTTTAGTGCCATTACTTCGGTCACGAAGCATCGTGTTACGACCTTTTTGTACCCGTCTCCCCCAAAAAAATGGCGCCCGGTTCACCGGACGCCACTCCTTCACGTTTCAATCTCGCTTTTATTTCCGCTTCAGCGCTTATCGATGGGAATGTACTTCGCTGGATAAACAGGTCCAATATAGTCGGCTCGCGGCCGGATCAGGCGATTGTCGTCCAACTGTTCAATCACGTGCGCTGACCAACCGCTGATCCTCGACACCGCAAATACCGGCGTAAACAGATCAACGTCAATACCCAGCGTGTGATACGTCGAAGCCGAATAGAAGTCTACGTTCGCATTCAGCTTCTTGTCGCCTTTCACGAAAGCTTCGATCTTGTTGGAGATCTCGAACCATTTCGGCTCGCCGCTCGATTCACCCAGATCGCGCGACATCTTCCGTAGATGCGTCGCCCGAGGATCTTCCGTGTGATACACGCGATGCCCGAAGCCGGGAACTTTCTTCTTCTGCGCCAGCATCCCCTTCACGTATTCCACCGGGTCCGCGCCGTCCCGGTCGATCGCGATCAGAATATGGAACACCGCTTCATTCGCCCCGCCGTGCAATGGTCCCTTCAGTGCGCCGATCGCCGATGTGGTCGCCGAATGCATATCCGACAGCGTAGCCGCCGTCACACGCGCCGCGAACGTCGACGCGTTCAATTCATGGTCCGCGTGCAGGATCAGCGCAATATCCAACGCGCGTTCCGCCGTCTGAGATGGGGCGGTTCCAGTCAACATCAGCAGGAAATTCGCGGCATGTGACAGTGAACGATCCGGCTCAACCACCGGCTTCCCTTTTCGAATCCGGTCATAGGCCGCTACGATCATCGCGATCTGTGAAGTCAGGCGGATCGCCTTATGCACATTCGCTTCGTGATCGTTTTTCTGAAACTCCGGATCGTAAAACGACAACGCCGAAACCGCGGTGCGCAGTACATCCATTGGCAGCGCGTGCTTGGGCGCCACCCGCAGCAGATTGATGATGGATGCATCCAACTTCCGCTCTTCCGCAAGGCGCTCGCGGAGTTCGCGCAGTTCATTGCGCTTGGGCAATCGCCCAAACCAGAGCAGGTAGCAGGTCTCTTCGAAATTGGAATGGTCGGCGAGGTCGTGAATATCGATGCCGCGATACGCTAAAACGCCCTGATCGCCGTCGATGTAGCAAATGCTTGAAGTGGTGGCAACGACGCCTTCAAGTCCCTTTGGAGCGTGGGTAACTGTCGACATACTCCCTCGCAAGAGCGCTGGGATTCGTTGTGGCCCACGGAGGAATGAACGCGGGATTCCGCAACCTTTTGTTATATCCCAAAATGGGCCCTCTTTCCACCCGGCAGCCTTTCCACCCCGCCTTCCCAGACGTATACTCAAATGTTTGCCCAATGCCCACGGGTGACCCTGTATTGCGCCCGCACTTTTTATCTCGGAGTTCTTCATGAAACGTCTTTTCTCTTTACTTCTGGCCGTAATCTGCCTCATTTGGACCGCTCTCGCCTTCGCTGACGAGGGCATGTGGCTTTACAACGCATTTCCCAAGAACAAAGTGAAGGCAAAATACGGATTCGAGCCGACCCAGGCTTGGCTCGATCACGTCCGCCTCTCTTCTGTTCGCTTCAACAACGGCGGCTCCGGCTCGTTTGTCTCTGCCGATGGCCTCACGTTCACCAACCACCACGTCGGTGCCGTTTGCGTCCAGCAACTTTCCACCAATGGCCACGACTACATCAAGGAAGGCTATTACGCGAAGACCCAGGCTGATGAAGCCAAGTGCCCCGACCTCGAACTGAATCAGCTCGTTGGTATCGAGGACGTCACCGCAAAGATCAAAGAAGTCGTAAAGCCCGAGATGTCGACCGCCGACGCCGGCCGCGCTCAACGCGCCGCCATGTCGCAGATCGAAAAAGAGTGTGCCAGTTCCTCCGGCCTACGCTGCGACGTCATCATCTTCTACTCCGGCGAAGCCTACAACCTCTACAAGTACAAGAAGTACACCGATGTCCGGCTGGTCTTCGCGCCTGAATTCGATGCCGCATTCTTCGGCGGTGACCCCGACAACTTCACCTACCCGCGCTATGACCTCGACATCACGTTCTTCCGTGTCTACGAAAACGACAAGCCTGCTCACATCGAGCACTACCTTCGCTGGTCAAAAGACGGCGTTAAAGATAACGATCTGATCTTCGTCTCCGGGCATCCCGGTTCCACCGGCCGCTTGCGCACCATGGCGCAACTGCAATACCTGCGCGATCTCGACTATCCCGCCCGCCTCGAAACCTACAAGCGCCGCATCGCAGTGCTGCAGAACTTCGGCGCACAGTCAGAAGAGAACGCACGTATCGCGAAGGAAGACCTCTTCGGTTACCAGAATTCTTTCAAGGCGATCACGGGCTATCTCGATGGGTTGAACGATGCCGTTCTCTCCGCCAAACAGGCCGACGAAACGAAACTCGAAGCCGCATTCAGAGCCGATCCCAAGAACAAAGACGCTTCCAATCCATGGGATGAAATCGCCGGCACCGTCAAATTGACGCGCGAAATATACCCGCCGCTCAGCTACCTCGAGCGCATGCGTGGCTTCAACTCCGAACTCGCCAACTTCGCGCGTTGGATCGTTCGCGCTGGTGAGGAGAAACCCAAACCAAACGAGCTCCGTCTCCGCGAATATCGCGACTCCGCTCTGCCGTCGCTCGAACAAGAACTTTTCTCCACGGCTCCGATCTATAAATCGCTCGAAACGTTGCTCCTGGCAGATTCTCTTGCCCAAATGCGCGACGCCCTCGGTGCTGACAACCCCAGCGTCCAGAAGGCACTTAACGGAAAGTCGCCCGAAGATGCTGCGAAAGATCTAATCGCCAATTCGAAGCTCGACGACGTCGCCGTTCGCAAGCAGCTCTATGAAGGCGGACGCGCTGCGGTTCAGGCGTCTACTGATCCGCTCATCGCCCTGATGCTTGCCGTAGATCCCGATGCCCGCAACTACCGTCGCCAATACGACGACAAAGTCGATGCGGTTGAGCGCCGCGATGGCGCCGCCATTGCCAAAGCCCGCTTTGCCAACTCCGGCTTCAACCAGCCACCCGACGCCACCTTTACTCTTCGACTCAGTTACGGAGCAGTGAAGGGGTTCGAGGAAAGCGGCAAGAAGATTTCATACTTCACGACGATGGGCGGCGCTTTCGATCACGCGGCCGGGCACGACAACAAACCGCCCTATCAACTCCCAGCGAGTTGGATGAACGCCAAATCGAAGCTGAAGCTCACTACGCCGCTGAACTACGTCTCTACCGCCGACATTATCGGCGGCAACTCCGGCAGCCCGACGGTGAATACGAAGGGTGAAGTGGTCGGCATCATCTTCGACGGCAACATCCAATCCTTGGCTTGGAACTTCGCCTACGACGACAAACAAGCGCGCGCTGTGCATGTCGATTCGCGCAGCATCCAGGAAGCTCTCCGCATAATCTACAACGCGCCCGCTCTCGCCGACGAATTGGCCGGAGCAAAAAAGACTGCAGAGAAGTCGCCAGCGAAAAAAGCTACCGCCGGAAACTAACGGCCTTGGCAGGTGGTGCCCAGGTTCGCGTCCGCTCTTTGAACGCTAACCTGGGTGCCTCACTCCTCACTCGAGCTTCCCGTGAAATTCCGCGCGGGTGCTCCACCCTAAACGCGTTCTTTGCGTTAGGGTGAGGATTTTCCTCGTTCCTCTCCTGCTTCGCCCATCACACTGTAAAATCCAGTCGCTCATGAAGGCCACCTACAACCAAATCGCAGGACAAAGTGTAGAGCGCATCGCCGCGCTCAGCGACGGCATTTTTGCCGTTGCGATGACCTTGCTCGTCCTCGACCTCAAAGTCCCGCTTGCCGAATCGTCCACACCGAGCACGATCTCCGCGGGGCTCTCCTCGCACTTGCTCCACGCCTGCTGATGTTCGCCATGAGCGTCCTCACTCTGGGAATCTTCTGGGTCGGACAACAAACGCAGCTCAACAATCTGGAACGTTCCGACCGAAGCCTCTCTTGGATTCACATCGCCTTCCTCGGCGTAGTATCCCTTATTCCCTTTTCCACCGCTCTTCTCGCCGAGTTCACCCGCTATCGCACTGCGCTCGTAATCTACTGGCTCAACATCCTTCTCCTCGGTGTCATCCTTTACCTGAGTTGGACCTGTGCGGTCGAAAAACAGCTGCTGAAAGCCGACCTCGCCTACGAAGTCCACTCCGCCGTTCAGAACCGCATTCTGATTGCCCAAGCCCTCTACGCCTTCGGCGCGCTAGTCTGCGTTTTCAACACCTACTGGAGTATCGCCCTCATCGTCGCCGTTCAGCTGAATTATGCTGTTGCTCCGCGCCTGCCACGACGGAGGAAATGAACAGAACGCTGCCGTCTCGCAGCTTTCGTCGATCGATTCTGGGTCTCTTAACCTACGCCACCGGCGCCCAGTAACTCTTCCGCCAACGTCCTGTCCCCAATAAAATCAAACGTAATCGGCGCCCGCAGGATCGTGGACATGTACCGAGGTAATGCCCTTCCTACCACCGAAGAGCCATTCCGCCGATGCCCTCGCGCCCTTACCATCCACTGTGTCGGAGCCACTTATGTTAGAAACCGCGTTGTGCGAGGGACTCATCGTCGATCTGGCCGAACGCTACGAAGAGAACCCCGGTCAATTCGTCCAGCTGCCTCAGCCCACGATCGACTCTGCCGCCGCTCGTCAGATGGTGGCCGAGCTGCGCAACGAAGGTTACGTCGAAGAAGAAGTTCGTGGTGTCGTGCGCCTCACCCAACGTGGCTACCAGCTTTACAAAAAGAGAGTCGGCAACGGCTTCGTCGCCACACGCTGGGTGTAATCAGAACCCGTCCTTAAAAGAACATCGATTTCTCCTCTGACGCAATTTTTGTTGGATGTGGCGGAGCGTTTTCTCACCGATTCACAACTCGCGTCGTCTCTCCTCGCAGAGTATTTCGCCTTCCGATCTCGACCTGGTAACCAGATCGAAAGTAACCAGGTAACCTCGCTGTGGTCGTGCTCCTTGACACTCACCACATTGTGCAAATTGTTGCTTAGCTGCGCTTCGAGCGCACAAAAATGCACGCTATTCTCGACTTGTGTTTGGCACCGGTTTTGCTCTCTTCAACCTTGAGGAGTGCAAGGCCCACAGTTCAGATCCGCAAAGGGTTTGATTGATTCGAAGCTGCGCATCGCGGGCTCGGCGAAACGTAGCAAATCAGCTACTTGGGACTGCCCCTCACCGGAGAAGCTCCCATGAAGACTGTGTTCTGCCTGTTCTGTGTGTCATTCGCTTCCGCTGCGTTCGCGCAAAACGTCGGTGCCGCAGCCAGTGCGCTCAGCAACGAACCCATCCATATCATGGTTCCCGAACATCCGGAGCATGCAAGTCAAAAACCCATGCTCGCTGAGCAGAGTCTGCTCCAGACTTCAACGTTTACCGCCGCCCACGGCGAGCGCCCGCTGTGGGAAGTCGCTCCTGTGAAAGAAGAAGTGCCGCTCGGAGATGTCGCGCGCGCCTACAGGAGAGAACACAACATCGAAAAAAGATCCGCGACTGTCGTGGAAAACTAGCCCGACCCTCGCGTTTGCGGGAATGGCCGGAGGGCCACCGGCCTCACTCGCCCCATGAAAACTGACCTACTTCTTTCCTCGATACCCTACCGCCTGCAGCACTTGGGTTGGAGTCTGCTGCAACGGCACGACCCTGCGTAGAATCCCGAACTCTGCACACGTCCTGGGCATCCCGTAAACTGTGCAACTCGCCTCGTCTTGTCCGACTGTCATTCCGCCGGCCTTGCGGATCGCTTCCATGCCGAGCGCACCGTCCGCACCCATTCCTGTCATGATCACGCCCATCGCCAGTCCCCTGTATACGCTGGCGATCGAGTGCATCATCACGTCACCGACGGAATATGAGGCGTGTTCGATGGCGTGCTCGATAGTTGAATTTCCACCTTCGACAGCGATCTTCGATGCACTATCATCTGCCGGCCCGCTGGCGCGATGTACACATTTCCAGGTTCCACTAGTTCGTTCGCTGTCGCCTCGCGAACCGTCACCTTGCAGAGATTGTCCAACCGTTTCGCAAACGGTCCCGTAAAACCCAGGGGCATGTGCTATACCACCAATACCGGCACTGACAGATCCACGGGGAACTTCGGCAAAATCTCCTGCAGCGCCTTCGGACCACCAGTCGATGTCCCCAACGCCAGCACGGTAGGAGCCAACTGAAACGAATGAACTGGAAGCTGTGACACCGCCGGTGGCGCAATCCTTCGTGCTCGCGGACGTCGTGATTCCGCGGCCGCTCGTATCTTGGAAACGAGATCCTCGCGAATCTTCACGATATCGAGCGACGCATAAGACGACTGCCTCGGCAAATAATCGAAAGCCCCGCAGTCCAGTGCCTCCAAGGTTGTGTCGGCCCCTCCCGCGTGACAGAACTCACCATGATCACCGGGCGCGGCGAATCCCGCATGATTCGCTTCAGCGTCTCGAGCCCGTTCAAACCAGGCCCGCCGTATTGAAGCCGGGAAGAAAAATGAAGTCGAGCGCCTCACGCTTCGTCAGCTTTCGTGCCCGCTCCGCCGGTGACCAGTCCCTTTTCTACCGCTTTCCGCGCAATTCGTGCCGGCTCAATCCCCGCCCCGTCATCCGCCACACTGATGACGATCTGATCGCCATCCTGCTTCGCCTCCAGCCGCATCTTTGCTTTACGCGGCTTCCCTGCCGCCTCCCTCACCCCCGGGTTCTCGATGCCGTGATCAAGTGAGTCCTTCGCCATTAATTGGTCTACTTCGTCTGATGCATCGACCAGCTGGCTCACTGCCCTGTATCCCACCACCCCATCAGCGCCAGGATCGCTAATAGCGTGCCGAACCCGACTCCCAGCTTCATCTTCAGACTCATCTTGCTCATCATTGTTCCCTCCAAGTGGATCGCAAGATCCGGCTCGCACCATGCACCCGCAGCAAACTCAAAAGCGCGTCTAAGCCAGTCCGTCGCAGACTGGTATCGTGCCAAACGGATCATCGGCCCTCACCGCCGGGACTTTAGAATGCGTCTGCTCAAAAGGGCTATATTGCGTTCCCACTCGGCAAGAATTGCTGGTTCCTTCTCTTGCCTGAACGACCGATCCCTAGAAATAAAAAAGCCCGTGAAAAAATTCACGGGTTTGATCGCGACCATCACGACCTGCGCGTTTGATTATGAAGAAAGAGTCACATTCGCTTTTCTCACCAGTGCCGACAATTCGTCGCTAAGTCGTATTTGACGCGTTATTAAACCACTACTACCCGAATGGTAGACTTACACCGTAACCTTTTCTTAACAATTCCCGCTAGTTAGCTTTCCTCCTCGCCTCGATAGACTTCATCGTATAATCTGCCCACTTGTGACCTCCTGGCAGCGCATCATTCTCTCCGACGAGGACGTCATCGCCCGCAAGCACATGGAATTGCAGCAGGCCTTCGAGACGATTTTCCTCGCCCACCGCTGGCCCAGCGACGCCGCAATGTTCTCGGGAATCGACACCCTCACTCACGATTTCTATTTCTCGCCCGCAGCCGTGCGAATGGCGAAGGATCTCCTCAAGTTCTACTCAGCCTCTGCCTGTCCTCCGCCATCTGCCGCGGATCTTGTTTTATTGATCGGCACTCCCGGGTGGAAAGACGCGATCTTCCCTCCCGAGCGGTGAACTTTTCTCAGGCTGCAGCGCATCTGCCAAAATTCTCTGCAGTTCCTCCGCGCTCAGAAGTTCGCCGTTCTGCGAAATCACGTTGGACTTACTCTTGATCCCCACATACACAGCGTTGTACGACGTGTCGCCCACATTCTCCACCGTGTGTTTGAACGGATTGAACCAGCGTGCCTCGCCCGGCTTTGCAAACACTTCCGTCACTTTTCCTTTTTCATCGGTAAACTTCAGGTGGCCACCCGTGATCACCACCACCACGCCGCCCGGATGCTCATGCAATCCCGATTTCTCGTGTGGCCCGTAGTGCACTGACACAACTTGAACTCTTTCGTTTTCGAAATCCTGCTTGTAGTGCTTCGGCTCAACTTTCGTCGGATCCTGAGCCGTCGCCGTCCCCACAACACCAACTTGCGCCGCGAACCCGATGACAGCAATACATAACCCTCGTTTCGAAGCCATCGACACACTCCAATTGTCCTTTCAAGTTTTGGCCTTCCCCGCGCGCAACCCTACTATCCGTTGCGTTTAGGTGTCAATTAACCATTCAGATCACTACCGGCCCGCGCCGACTCGGAACTGCACTCCGCAAGTAATGGAGGAGAACGCGAAAAGACGAATTGGGTCAGGTGGACGACGCGATTTCGCACACGAACGCAAGCACTTCGCGAATGACCGATGAAGCGAGGATTTCAGATTCTCTTGGCCGGAGAGGACATTCCGTTCGAGGCGCGTAGGTTCACAACAAGAGATGGAATCTCACAGGACAGCGCACAACCGCCCTGGTTTCATGCAAAGGCCAAAGCCTGGAAAAACATCGGCCCGCTCTTCCCTTTCGCCGGCCGAACCTGTCTTGCTTCAGGACTGCCGTAGAACGTGTCTCCCGACAGCAAGCAATCGATCGCGCGTACCAGATCGCGCGCCGCCTGCGATTTCAGTACGTACCCGTGAGCTCCGGTCTGCCGGACTTCCGGTTCGAGACGCTCTGACTCGTGCATAGTGAAGATCAAAATGCGACAGTCGGCCCCCGACTGGACAATCTCCTTGGCCGCCTGCAGCCCGCTCATCACCGGCATCGTCACATCGAGTACCACCACATCGGGTCGCAGGCTCCGCACCATCTGCACGGCTTCTTTGCCGTTTCTCGCCTCGCCCACGATCTCCCAATCCCGCTCCGCCCTGCCGACAAGCCCGCGAATGCCCTCAAGAACAATCTCATGATCGTCCGCAACAAGAATGCGCGTCATTCGCTCCCCTTTCCACTGATCAACATTCGTTCCCCGTTCGCTGGCCCTAAGCTGTCCGATTCAACTTCGAAGTACCGCGTTCCGCCGGAACGCTGGCTGTCACCCTGGTTCCTTTTTCCGTCGAAGCCACATCGAGCTTTCCGCCCAATTGCCGCATCCTCTCGTTCATGCCTCGCAATCCCACGCCCAGCGACCCCATCCAGTCCTCGCCCGATTGCTCCAAAAGATTCGCGGGAATGCCTTTCCCCTCGTCGTGAATCTCCATCACTGCATCGCCGTTATTGATCGCCAAACGGATATTCGCCGTGGTGCTACCGGAGTGACGATGCACGTTGGTCAGCGCTTCCTGCAAAATGCGGAAGAACGCCAGCTCCACTTCAGGCGCCATCCGGTCGAATTGCGGTTCCACCACGAATGACGTCTGAATTCCACTTCTCTTCGAAAACCCCTCGAGGTACCACGGGATCGCCGACTTCAATCCCATTTCTTCCAGCATCGGTGGATACAGGAGATACGAGATCGTCCGGATCTCGCGCAATGCTTCCTCGGCAAGCAGTACACACGGTTCAAGCATCTGCGCTGTTGAACCCTCTTTTTTCGTGCCTAGCGACATTTGCAACGAATCAAGATTCATCTTGAGCACCGCCAGCGACTGTCCCAAGCTGTCGTGCAGATCTCGTCCGATTCTTCTCCGCTCCTCGTCCTGGCTTCGCAACAGGTGGCGCGATAGCTCTCGCAACGACTTTTCCGAGCTCGCCAGCTTGAGCTCCGCAACTTTTCTCTCCATCACTTCCTTCATCAGCTCGACGTTCGCTCGCCGCAATTCTTCCTGCGCCTTCATGCGGTCGGTGAAATCGCGGGTGATCTTCGCAAAACCAATCAACTCCCCCGCGCTGTTGCGAATCGCTGTGAGGACCACGTTCGCCCAGAACTGGGTTCCGTCTTTGCGAACCCGCCATCCCTCATTCTCTACGCGACCTTCCCGTGCGGAAGCTTCCATCTCCGCCTGTGGCCTGGTGGCATCGCTGTCTTCCTGCGGAAAGAAGCATGAGAAATGTCTTCCGATCACCTCCGCCGCGTCATAACCCAGCAATCGAGCCGCGCCTTCGTTCCATGTACTCACGCGGCCTTGGGTATCCAGTGTGAAAATCGCGTAGTCCTTTACAGCCTCGATGAAGAGGCGGAATCTCTGCTCTTCTTGCCGAAGCGCTGTTTCACGCGCTAAACCCTCGTTGGCCGTCCGTTCCGCTGCCTCGCGCAAGCGTAATTCATCGTTCAGAAGACCGTAGTAAAACAAGAGCAGGAGGATCGCGATGACGAAGCTTCCCACCACCAGCGCACTCGTAACGATGAAGCGCCGATGCGCCATTGCGGTTCTTTCTACCAACAACCTCGCTTCTTCTTTTTGAATCTCCGCCGACGCTGTGGCACACCGCCGCGCCAGATCAAAATTCTGGGTCATCAACTGGACCGGATCCGTTGCCTCCCCGTGCTGCTTCTTCGCGATCGAATCCTCCCACACTTTCAAACGGTCCTGGATCGCCTGCTCCAGTTCAGCCACATTCTCCGTTTGAACCGGATTGTCCTTGACCAAGGTTTGCAAGTCACGAGTGCGGTCCTTCATTTCCGTGACGCTCGAACGATAGCGCTGAAGGCTATCCGCGTTTCCCTGCAGAATGTAGGTCATCCTCTCTCGAGCGGCTGTGTTAGTCGAGGCGTCCACATCCGCGCTCGCAACTCGCACTTCCTGTGTGTGCGACACCCAATGCTCACTCTGTCGAAAATAGAAGAAGGATAGGTAGGAAGCGACTGCACATAAACACAGGAGAAAAATGGCTGACGCGAATATTTGCTTGGCTTTCGCGGGTAGAGTCATGCGTGGAGTGGAGTGCTAGCCCAAGAAACCGGGGATTGATACCCAACCCACCTTAGTTTAACACCGCCTCTTACTCTAGCCGCGGCCGAGAGCGGCACATTGTTTCCCGCTTCGACGACGAACGCCGCGATTGGCGCGGTTTTTAATCAATACGCAAATATCGAGTACGGCTTTTCCTGTAGTTACGATGCAGTTATTAATCCTCCATTCATGGTATGCCACTATCTCTCCTCTTCCCCGTCTTCGCTTTCCAGCCGCCTATGACCCATCCATGAGATTCAACCGCGTTTCCACGTTGCGTTTGTCCCACGCTCTTTCCTGCGCACGAAAGAGCGGGAACTCGCACCTCTAGCTGGCGGCGGGCACCTCACTCCTAAGAACTGAGCCCGAAACCGGCCACTCCGCTAATATGTTTCCGAGGTCATCCCGTGCACCTTCTGACTGAAGTCGAAGTCCATCGTCTCCTCGACCCGCGCGCCCTCATCCCCGCGATCGAAGAAGCCTTTCGTTCGCGCTACCCATCTGCTCTCATACCCACGCGGACGCAAATGAAACTCGCCGACGGGATCTTTCTCATCATGCCCTGTCACGACCGTGTCGACCACGGACTTGGCATGAAACTCGTCAAGTTCAGCGAGAATCCGCGTAACCCCGACAACCGCCTTCAGGCGACCTACATACTCCTCGACGCCGACACCGGCGCCGCCAAACTCGTCATTCCCGCGAACTACCTCACCGACATGCGAACCGCCGCGACCAGCGCGGTCGCCACCCGCCTGCTCGCGCGTGAAGATGCCCGTGTCCTAGGCATCTTCGGCACTGGACGTGAGGCCCGCGCTCATCTCCACGTTTTGCGTCATGTGCGCAACTTCGAGCGGGCGCTCGTCTGCGGCCGCGATACTGAACGGTCGCGCTATTTCGCCGAACAGATGCAACATGAACTAGGAATGAAAGTCGAAGCGGTGTACTCCCGCACCTGCGCCAACGAATCCGACGTCCTCTGCACCTGCACCACCGCCACAACACCGCTCTTCGATGGAAAAATGCTTCGCAAAGGTGCCCACATCAACGCCATCGGCAGCTTCCGGCCCACGACCCGCGAACTTGACGATTACACTGTCCGCCACTCCCGAATTGTCGTCGACACTTACGACGGATGTCTCGCCGAAGCCGGCGATCTGCTCATCCCTCTGAAGTCAGGTGTGATCAAGCGCGAAAATCTTATCGCCGATCTTCACGAATTGACCGCGGGAAAGAAAAAAGTTCGCACCGGCCCAAACGACATCACCCTCTTCAAGAGCGTTGGCAATGCTCTCGAGGATCTCGTCGCCGCAGAATTGCTTGAGAACGCTGCCCTTTCCCTCGATTCGAAGTCGACTGCGAATACCGTCGTCCCAACGTGAGCTACAGGATTCGCATTTCGGCTGATAAGCGAGTTCATTCTGTGCGACGACGAGAATGCCTGAACCAGCGCGTGTCTGCGTTCCCTGGATTTTCTTAGTGCCTTCTTTGCGCTCCTTGCGGTTGTTCTTTGCGACCTTTGCGGTTTAAGATTTTCTTCGCGTACTCAGCGGATTTTCTCCACGCCCCCCTTTGGTTCAAGATGTTCTCCGTAGTCACAAAACACGCGTTAAACACACCTCTCACAACTCGGTCCTTCCCTTATTTGCATACAAATTATTACTTGCTTGACGAAACTTTACCCGGCACGTGTCAGATTTTTACGTCCCAAACTACCCCAAATGCCATCCCATACACGGAAGGTAATTTGCCTACGCGGGAGAACTCGGCACGGTGCGTTCGATCAAACATCTATGGTGTGCCCTGCTCTTTTTTATCCTCGCGTTTTTGTGCTCCTGCTCAAAACGCAAGCCTGCTCCTCAACCTGATGGCGCATTAATATTCACCAAAGAATGCGCAGTTTGCCATCGCGCCGACAGCGACTCCAAGGCCCCCCTGCCAGACGCCCTGCGCCAGATGTCCAAGTCCTCCATCCTCGCCGCCCTTGAAAGCGGTCGTATGAAATGGCAGGGCCGTCTCCTTTCGAAGAAGCAGCGTGAAGCCGTCGCCGACTACCTCGCCTCTCCGAGTCTCTCAGCATCGTACAAAGTCACCGGCTCGTGTCCCCGTGATCTCGATCCGCCTCCCCATCCCCCTGTCTGGACCGGCTGGGGCGCCGATCCACATAACACTCGTTTTCAACCGGCCAACGCCGCAGCGTTAACGATCGACCAGGTCAAAACACTCAAGCTGAAGTGGGCCTTCGGATATCCGGGTGCCTCGGCGACCTACGGGCAGCCAACTTCGTTTGCAGGAAAACTCTTCGTGGGCAGCGAAGATGGAACCGTCTACGCGCTTGACGCCACCACCGGTTGCACCTGGTGGACCTTCAAAGCGCAAGCCACCGTCAAGACCGCCGTCTCTATCGGCAATGGCCAAGCCGCGCTCTTCGGAGATACCAACGGCAACATCTATTCGGTCGCCGTCGCCGACGGCACGCAGATCTGGAAAGCGCGTCCCGAAAATCATCCCGCCGCGCGCATCACCGGATCGCCGCTTCTCGTCGGTGCGCGACTCTACGTCCCGGTTTCCTCGGGCGAAGAAGGTGCAGCCGCCGATCCGAAATATCCGTGCTGTACTTTCCGCGGTAGCGTCGTAGCGCTCGACGTTGCGAGTGGCAAGCAAGTCTGGCAGTCGTACACGATTCTTCAAACTCCGCAGCCGACTCGCAAAGGCCCGTCCGGAGTTCAGTTCTTCGGACCTTCCGGTGCTGCCGTCTGGTCGAGCCCCACCGCCGACCTCAAGCGCCGCATCATCTACGTCGCCACAGGCAACAATTATTCCGATCCCGCAACGCAAACTTCCGACGCGATCCTCGCCATGAACATGGACACAGGCAAGCTGTTATGGTCGCGCCAATTCACCGCGAACGATCTCTGGAACATCGGCTGCGTCGCCGAACAAAAAGACAACTGCCCCGACAGCCGTGGAGATGACTTCGATTTCGGCGCGCCTCCACTTCTGCGTCGCTCTTCCTCCGGAAAAGATGTTCTGCTCGTCGCCCAGAAGTCCGGCTTCGTCTACGGTCTCGATCCCGATCAGCGCGGCAAGACTCTCTGGCAAAAACGTCTTGGTCACGGGGGACCACTAGGTGGCATTCAATGGGGAGGAACTGCGGACGAAAAATATGCTTATTACCCGCTCTCCGATTGGGATGACTCCGATCCTCACGCGGGTGGTGGCCTCTTCGCCCTAAAACTTGAAACCGGCGAACAAGCCTGGTACGCCGCTCCACCCAATCCCACGTGCCTGGGACAGTTTGGCTGCAGCGCCGCTCAGATGGCGCCCCCCACGGCGATTCCTGGGATCGTCTTCTCCGGCTCTCTCGACGGACACTTGCGCGCCTACAACGCCCATGACGGCACCGTAATCTGGGATTTCGATACAGCTCGTGATTTTCAGACGGTCGATGGCGTCCCCGCCCACGGCGGCTCACTCAACGGCGCAGGCGCCACCGTCGTCAGCGGAATGGTCTACGTGAACGCCGGATACAACAACGCCATGGGCGGCAACGTCCTCCTCGCCTTCACGCCGGACAGCAAGTGACGCAGCGACGTAGCAGCAGCATAGGGAGCCAATTCACAAACGCTTGTCATCCTGAGCGAAGTGAGGCCTAGCCGAACGCAGTCGAAGGACCCCGTTTCCCTCACACGACCGACAGCTCTGAAAAGAGTCCTCACCCGCCAGACTCGTCGACAGTACGCACACCCCAGACAACAAGTGACGCAGGGACATAGCAGCACCATCGGGAGCCACATAACCGCTTGTCATCCTGAGCGAAGTGAGGCCTAGCCGAACGCAGTCGAAGGACCCCATTTCCCTCACACGACCGACAGCTCTAAAAAGAGTCCTCACCCGCCAGACTCGTCGACAGTACGCGTCCCACACCCAAGACAGCAAGCAACGCAGCGACATAGCACCATCGGGACCCAATTCACAAAAGCTTGTCATCCTGAGCGAAGTGAGGCCTAGCCGAACGCAGTCGAAGGACCCCATATCCCTCAAACGTACCGACAGCTCCAAAGGAGTCCTCACCCACCAGATTCGCCGATGGCAAGAATCCTAATCCGTTTTGCGTTTTCATTTCTTCGCGGCCTTCTTTACGCCCTTTGCGGTTAAGAGCTTTTCTTCCGACGTAAGGTTTTTCTCCGCGATCTCTGCAGAAGTCCTCAGCGTGCTCCGCGGTTAAAGTCTCCTCTCCCCACACCTGCAACGAACCGATTCCATAGCCACCTAATCAAAAAATTAGGCCGCCATCTCGGCGGCCCCTTCCCTGACTACAAACATTAACTCCTAAGACCCAAGACCTAACACCTGGGTTTCAGTCTCCTAGGACCGGCTCGCTCTCTTCCCGTGCCGGAGCCGGAGCAATCCCGCCATTAGCCTTATTCAAGGCCGCCAGCGGAATGAAACCGCCTTCCGAAGTCGGTGTCTTCTGTTTCATTACGACCTCGCGATACAGCGCCGCCATGCGCGCGTTGTACGCCGGATCGTTCTTCTGCTTCTCGTCGCGTGCGCGAATCTTCTCTTCGCGCGCGGTCTTCGCGATGCCAAGTTTGTCGAGATCGTGCTGCACTTCCTTGGTCACGATCTCATCTTTCAGCACCAGCGAGTGGTTCACATCCGCGAGCTGTACCTTCTTGCCGCCCGCAAAGATCTCATGACGTCCGTGCTCCTCGTACCACTTGGTGAGCGTGGCTGTCATGTGCATCTTCTCGATGATGTTCCGCCATCCCACGCCCGTGTTGTAAGCGCAGAATGAAATCTCGCCTTCCTGCGTTGCGTAAGGAATGATGCACTGCTCCGTGCGCCGGAAGTCGTAATTGAACAGATCCTGGAACCACATGCCCGCGATGAACAGGAAGTTCCAGCGATCCTTGCGCCGCTTCATCACATCATCGATCGTGCGGTCGGGTCCAACCTTCCCGTAATTCCGCCCCGTCACGTTGTAGTTCTTGTCGAACTTCTGCAACAGGTCCATCAGCTTGAAGTGCGTCGGTGACTGGAACGGATCGTAGTTCTTCATCAGGCACAGCGCCATGCCGATGCCCGTCCAGAACTTGCTGCGCGCCGCATCATTGACCTTTGCGATGTCCTTCGCCAGCTGATCCCCCTTCAGGAACGCCGTGACCGGAACCGCTTCCTTCGTTTCCTTATCGATCATCACCGCCATGCCGGTGCCGCAATTCGGATGGCATCCGCATGACAGCTGGCCCCAGTCGTTGTTCGCATCCTTGGCGTGCATCAGGTCTGCCCAGTCGCTAAACGTTCCCATGAAGCTGATTGGGAACCAGTCACGCGACGGCTCGCCCAGGCCCGTCTGACTCTTCACGTCGTGCGCCAGGTGGCTCAGCGTGTACCGCTGCGCCTGGCGCCGCTCATCCGTCACCGCTTCGTCGCGGCCAGTGAAACTCACCGGCTGGAACGACAGGAAGCCAATCTTCTTCGGATTGTCGAGCGCGAACTGAATGATGCGTCCGACCTGCTCGTTATTGATTCCGTTCACGATCGTGACGACCGGAACGATCTCGCAACCCGCAGCATGCAGGTTGTCGATCGCCTTCAGCTTCACGTCGAACAGGTTGCCGACCGCGCGATGCGAGTTGGCCGCGTTGCCGATACCGTCAAACTGCAGGTACGCGTAACGCAAGCCCGCTTCCACCGCTTGCTGCGCGAACTCGAGGCTCTTCGCAAACTCGATTCCGTTCGTCGCCGCCTGCACCGAGTTGTAGCCAACCTTGCGGGCGTACCGGATCGCATCCAGGAAGTACGGCGATAGCGTCGGCTCGCCGCCCGAGAACTGTACCGACATCTGGCGGCGCGGCTTGATCGTCACCGCGTTATCCAGCACCGTCTTGATGTCTTCCCAGCTCAGCTCATGCACGAAGCCGACCTGGTTCGCGTCCATGAAGCACGGATCGCACATCATGTTGCAGCGGTTCGTCAGGTCCACCGTCAGCACCGATCCGCGGCCGTACTTCACCGTCGACGATCCGTGGTTGTGCAGCTTCTCGTCGTTGTGCGCCAGGATGTCGCGTCCCGGAAACACTTCCTCCAGATGCCGCGAGAACTCCGTGTCAATCGACATTACGTCTTCGAAATGACCGTGCTTCGGGCAATCCTTCACCATCAGGATCTTGCCGTCGCGCTCAATGATCTGCGCCTTGATCTCGCCGACTTTCTCATTCAGCAGGATCTCGTGGGGCAGTTCACCATCGAGAATCTGCTGGCGGATCTCCGGTACGCACTTCGGACACAGCGAATCGGTCGAACGCGGCCAACCGAGCGGCGGCTTCGACTTCTCATACGACTTCAACAGGGGCTTATCAGACCACTTTGGAGTTGGAGATGGATTCGGCTTGATGCGGTTCAGTCGGTCGAAAACGGCCCATACTCCCGTCGCTGCGACGGTTACGGCCTTTTCCACATACTTCACGGGTTTGTGCATCATCCTCTCACTTTCCAAATCAAGCTCTAGGCTTTTCAGAAACCTAGGCGATCAGTCTCCAACCAACGCCTTCACCAAAACAATTAGCCAGTTGGATCCTGGGTTGAACTTGGGAGACCCCAGCCGGCTTGAACCGGCTATACGTTCTCGAGCTTTAGGCTAAGGGAGGGGGGCGATTCTGGCATCAGGAACCCAATAAAGGGCCAAAAAACGGGGTTTAGCGGTGCAAATCTGCATTGAGCGGAGACTTCAAATCTTTCGTAAATCATTGAAAAGATGGGTTGTTATTCCCAATTTGAACATTTCCCACGTCCGCCGACCCGTTCATTAAGGTGACAGATGACTCGAATTCCAGATCCGCTCAGCACATTGCATCCACGTCATCTGGAACGAAGCGAGCCCGTCTCGTTTGACGCACACACTCATATGCGCGAAATGTTCAGTTTGCGCAGGAACTGCATGGCGTCTGCCTGCTGGAAGCTGCTTGTACTCCGTGGGGATATAAAAACTCCTCGCATTTCCTCCCGCCTGGCCATTTTTCTCAGCGCCGTCCGCCCTCGTCATCCTGAGCGAAGCGAAGGACCTATGCATTTCTTCGGTTCTTGCCGCTTGTCTTTGCGGCTTTTCTCCGCGCTCTCTGCGGTTAAAAGCTTTCGGCAAAGCTCCGCAATTCTCTGCAAAAACACCTTGACAGAATATCGGGCTCTTATATAACTTATCGATTATGCAACCGAGTGGTTATGCAAAACTCGACGCCACCTTCGCCGCCCTGGCCGATCCCACGCGCCGCGCCATCCTCGCCCGCCTCGCCTCGGGCGAAGCCACGGTCAACGAGTTAGCCGAGCCGTTTTCTATGAGCCAGCCCGCAATTTCCAAGCATCTCAAGGTTCTCGAGCGCGCTGGACTGATCTCCCGCAGCCGTGACGCGCAGCGCCGTCCGCGCCGCCTCGAAGCGCAGCCCCTCGCCGAAGCCAGCGAGTGGCTCGAACGCTATCGCGAATTCTGGGAAGACAACTTCCAGCGCCTCGACGCCCTGCTCCACGAACTGCAAGTCAAGCCGCGCGCAAAGCGCACGAAGCGCAGACACTCAAAACGCACAGGAGATCACCAATGAGCAGCCCGACTCTCAAAGTAGAAGCACGTGGCGACCGTGAGATCGTCATGACCCGCGTCTTCGACGCTCCGCGTCGTCTCGTCTTTGAAGCTTTCACGAAGCCCGAGTTGCTCAAGCGCTGGCTCACCGGTCCTCCCGGATGGACGCTCGCCGTCTGCGAGGTCAGTCGCAACGTCGGCGGCTCGATCCGTTATGTTTGGCGCGGCCCCGCCGGCGAAGAGATGGGCTTGAGTGGCGTCGTTCGCGAAATCACTCCACCGGAACGAATGGTCGCGACCGAAAAATTCGATCAGTCCTGGTATCCGGGCGAAGCCGTCGGCACCGTCATCCTCACCGAACAAGGCGGCAAGACCACGCTTACCCAAACAATCGTGTACGAATCGCGCGAAGCCCGTGACATCGTCCTCAAGAGCCCGATGGAGCAAGGCATCACCATGAGCTACAACAACCTCGCTGCCCTGCTCGCACAGCTTGCGAACGAAAAGTCACAGCGCAGCGCCTGAACAAGATCGACGCCACATCGCCGAAAAATTTTCTCGGAGAAGAAGAGGGGAAATCCTATGCCGAAAATCACTCCATTCCTGTGGTTCGACAATAACCTCGAAGAAGCGATGCAGTTCTACACATCCATCTTCAAGAACGCCAAGATCGGCGACGTCACGCGCTACGGCGACGCTGGTCCCGGCCCGAAGGGCTCAGTGATGTCGGCTACCTTCGAACTCGAAGGTCAGAAGTTTATGGCCCTCAACGGCGGCCCGCATTTCAAATTCACAGAAGCCATCTCTTTATTCGTCAGCGTCGACACACAACAAGAAGTGGACGAACTTTGGGAGAAACTCTCGGCCGGCGGACAGAAATCGCATTGCGGCTGGCTGAAAGACAAGTTCGGCCTCTCCTGGCAGATCATCCCTAAGGCACTCGGCGAGTTACTCGGCGACAAAGACCCGCACAAATCCCAGAGCGTGATGCACGCCATGCTGCAAATGGACAAGATCGACATCGCGCGCTTGAAAGAAGCCTACGCCCAGGCCGCTTGAGAGATGGTACGCCTGAAAGATGGTGCCGCGTGCTTGATGGTGCCCAGGCTCGCGTCCGTTCTTTGGACGCTAACCTGGGTATTTACATCGTCTCTCTAGTGCGCACGTCCGTCACCTTGAACGTGTAGCGCGCACACTCCTGTGCGCGAAATACGCAGCTGACAAAGTGCATCGCGTGAGCCGGCACAAACCGCGGCCCCACCCTTGCGTGCCTTTTGCGCCTGGTGGGAATTCTAAGAACTTGTAATCCTGAGCGACGGTGAGGCGAGGGCGAGCGCAGTCCAATGACCTTAGAGTTCAGCGCTACCCACATCCGCCACAGGAGTTCTCTTCTCACAAATCCTGTCATCCTGAGCGAAGTGAGTCGCCAGACGAACGCAGCGAAGGACCTATGCACTTCCTCTTCCCGGATTACCTAACGAATCTTCAATCGCGCTCTCCTTTGCCAACACTCTCCCCACACGCTATCCTTCCTCGTCCATGCCGACCCTCACCACGCTCGCTAAATTCTTCGGACTCGGCTTCAGCGCCCTCCTTCCCGTCATCAATCCCCTCGGCTCCGCTCTTGTCTTTCTCGGTCTCGTCGGCGACGCGCCGGCATCCGTCTTCAAGAAACTCGCGCTCAAAATCGCCATCAGCACCACCATCTTCTTAGTCATCGTCGAATTGGTCGGGACCGCGATCCTGGCCTTCTTCGGCATCTCGCTCCCGGTCGTACAAGTCGCCGGAGGCTTGGTCCTCGCCACCATGGGCTGGGCCCTCCTCAATCAACAGGACACCACCGCCAACCGCGCCGAAAAAGAAGTCACCGACGACGCCTACGGCGCGCTCGAACAGAAAATCTTTTACCCGCTCACCTTCCCCATCACGGCCGGCCCGGGATGCATCGTCATCACGCTCACTCTCAGCGCACACGCTTCCGTCCGCGGCATCGCCAACGACATCACCGGGCACCTCGGCATCCTCCTCGCCATCGTCGCCCTCAGCATCAGCGTCTATTTCTGCTACGCCTACGCCCCCAAAATCACCGAACGCGTCTCCCCCCAGACTGCGCACGGCATCCTCCGCGTCATTGCCTTCGTTCTCTTATGTATTGGGGTTCAGATCACGTGGAACGGCGTAGAAGCACTGATCAAGACTGTCATGAAAAGTTAAGAGTCCTTCAGGACCGTTATCTACTCGAATCTCTGCGTCCTTCCCCGACAAACCCACGCCCATGACTAAAGCTGAGAAGCAACGTCTCACCGCCCTGCTCCGCGCCACTGAATACCTCTTCCTCGAGAACCTTGCCCTGAAACTGATCCTCGAGCATTGCAAGATCAAGAACTGGGAGACACTCCTCGACCATCCCCTCACCGACAAGGAACTCCTCGCTGGGGTCACTCTGAAATTTCGTTACCTTACACCGAACTCGACCAATCCACAGACCCGTCAGACGCCCTCGATGTTCTCCTAACCGCCTAGCCAACTTCGAGGAAGAACTAGCCATCGCTTCTGGCAAAATAAATGTCCAATCACTAAATGGCCCGATAACCCGCTGTCCAGCTGACCCGATCATTCCGTGCTCCACCATGTCCTCTGTGGTTATCTTTAAGCTCCTTGCGGTCCTTCTCTGCGTCCTTTGCGGTTAAAAGCTTCCTCCGCGCTCTCCGCGGCCGTTCTCTGCGCTCTCTGCGGTCAAAGGCTTTTTCAGATCACCAGATCACCCGATCCAATTTGAACCTTCACCCCATCAATGGCATCATGCCCGCCATGAAATTCCTCGCCCGACTTCTTCCCCTCGGATTTCTGATCAGCGTCCTGCCTTCTACCATCCACGCGCAACCCATCTCCCTACAATCCCTCGTCAGGCCCTCTACCGTCATCACCAAAGACGGCCATCCCGTCACCTTCGCCCTCCACGCCTTCATAGAATTCCAATCGCTCTCCCAACTCTTCCCATACATCGACATCCAAACCCACCGCTGGCCCGGCAACCCCGCTTTCAACGAGACGCAACGCCAGCAACTCGCACGCGAACTTCTCCGCCGCGGAATCGAGAGCCGTGTCGTTTCCATGGTCGATGAGCGGCCCTTCGAAACGCTCTTCACCCATACAGAAGATGAACTCCGCCGCACCTTAGCCCAAGTCACCGATTCCACGCCACCCGGATACGCCGACGCCTTCGTCGCCGTCCAACAAAAATGGAAACACGCTATCAATTGCTGGAGCGCCGCCCCCTCCATTCCCGCGCGTGTGCTCTCCAACTGGTACCCGATCGCCGAAGGCATCTCGCTCTACGGCACCACCTACGACTCCACCGAGCACTTCTGGCAAGCTGTCAAGTATCACCCTGACGTCACCATCGCCGACCTGACCACGCTGCTTACTTACTTCGAGCATCAAGACTGGACGCCCTGGCTCGCCCGCCTCGACGCCGATCCCAACCTCTATCTTCCCAATGCTTACGCCGTCGAATTCCTTCGCTTCAATCTCAATCCGGACCGCTTGCGCTGGTTCCGCGATCAACTCACGACCCATAATCTCCAACCGCACGACCGCGCCCGCGCCGCGCAACAACGCACCGGGCCGCCTTTCCGCTTTACCGCCTTCGAAGAAAAAGTGATCTGGGGAGACCTCGCCGACATTTTCCACCTCGTCTACACCTTCTCTCCCGCAGACGACCCGCTGCGCGCCACCCTCGCGCGCTCACACTTCGACGCCATTTATCTCAACGACCGCAAAATGCCTTTCGTCAGCGAAGATTTCCGCTCCCTGATGCTTGAAATCTGGCAGGTGAAATATCTCCAGATGCCCCGTTTCCGCGAACTCATCAGCTCCATCCCCATGGAGATCCGCCTCGAACACTTCCTCAACGACGGCGACTCCCCCGACATCCCGATCCCCATCTACGTCGGCTACCTCAACCAGATCCGCGACCTCGCCCGCCGACCTTAGCCGTGTCGCCCGGGCCCCCAAGCCTGCGAGCGCTTGTGTAGCGCGCGCACACTCCTGTGGCGCAAGATCGCAAAATTCTGACCATCCGCTTAGCGTGAGCAGAGACAAAATCCCGAAAAGATGATCCCTGATTTCTACACGACGCCGCGATTGACCTGCCGACGCCCAGGCAGCCTCTGAACCCGTGCTAATCCTGTCATGCTGTGGAAGCAGCGCTACTTCGTTAAACAAGGTGACGATTACGTTCCCCTCGGAGTGCAATGGAACTTTGCGCAGCGTAAGTGGCTTCCTTACCACGTCGGCCCGAAGACCGATTGGTGGACCGCCGTCTATCCCGACGACAACCGCCAGCGTCCCACCGGTCCGCTCTGCGATGGATGCCACTCCGTCGACTACAACATCCGCAGGCACCAGGTCGCCGAATGGAATGTCGGCTGCGAACGCTGCCACGGCCCCGGCAGCGAACACGCCCCTCATCCGGTCGCTGAAAACATCGTCAACCCTTCCCGGCCTCGACGCCATCGCCTCTACCGACACCTGCGTCCAAATGCCATTCGTAGGGGCAGCCGCTCGCCAATCCGATCGAGGGCCACCACTATGACTGGCCGGTCGGCGATCGCGTCGACCTTCGTCTTCAGGATTTCTGGAAACTTGAGAACTGCACTCTGGGAGAGACCAGCTTCTATTATTTCCCCGACTGCACTGCGCACAAGAACCGCATGCAAGGCAATGACTACGCGCAAAGCGTCATCTATCACCGCGGCATCACCTGCGCCGATTGTCACGACCTCCACGGCACATCGAACTACGCACAGTTACGCAAGCCCGCCGATCAAATCTGTCTTGACTGCCACGGCCCGTCCTCGCCGAACGGACCGCACACACCGACCCTGGCCGCGCACACTCACCAAAAAGACGGCAGCACGGGAAGCCAGTGCGTTGCTTGCCACATGCCGCAAATTCAGACCGAAGGGTGTTCCCGGCGCCATGGTGCACGCGCACACTTTCCACGTAATCACTCCATCGATGACCGAGCAATACAAGATCGCCAAACCATGCATCCTCTGCCACGCCGACAAGACCACCGCGTGGGCCCACGAAGCCATGACACACTGGCCGGAAACCTCACCATGGATGCTCCCTTAACCAGCGGCCCAAACTCGTTCGTCGACTTATTTCTTAGATTAGGATTGGAAACAGCTTGAC